>Ga0310811_10001350_pt1 | contig 31002 bp, 29 predicted proteins | sample YCmetagenome_FD_207642 | JGI IMG/M metagenome (GOLD analysis project Ga0310811, IMG submission 207642) | Soil microbial communities from experimental microcosm in Duke University, North Carolina, United States - YC | ecosystem: Engineered > Artificial ecosystem > Soil microcosm > Unclassified ...
GGGCTGGTGCTGGTGCAGGAACGCCACCTTCTCCGGGAGGGTGAGCCCGGCCAGCAGCGTCGCGGCCTGTTCTTCGGGTGTCGGGGTCACGGAACCACTCTCTCAATCGGCGGGAGGCGGGCGGCGGGGTTCGCTGCGGGTGGAGTGATCGAAGCGCTTCGAAAGTCGCAGCGCAACCCGGGTCATGTCAACCCCCTCGGCCCGGAAAAGGTCGGAGGACCGCCGGAAGCCTTGCTGAATCCCCAGGTCGGTACAGGTATGGACCAGGCCCGCAGGGCACGGTGCGAGCGGCGGATGACACGCGAAGGGACGCGTGCTCGTAATCGAACCGTAACAAAAGCCCCTTGCCTGGGTGGATTCGCTGTCCTAGCCTCATCCCATCTATTGAAGCGCTTCGACGATTCCGCCACCGGGTCGGCCGACGCGACCCACCACCCCTGGAGAGTTCAATGCCGAGCTCAACTGCATTCACCCGCCGCGGCTTCGTGACCGCGTCCGCGGGTGTCGCCGGTGCGATAGCCGCCATGCCGCTCCTTTCCGCCTGTGGCAGCGCCGCGTCCACCTCCGGTGCGACCACCAAGCAGGCCGCGAAGTCGGTGCTGCCGACCTTCAAGGCGTCCACCGCGGTGATCGCCGACATCCCGAGCGTCCCCGGCGCCAACGGTTCGGCCTCCGACCCGGCGTTCCTCAAGTTCCCGGCCAACCCGGCCAAGTCCGTGACCGGCGCGGTCGGCTCCGGCGGCAGCTACAAGGCGATCACACCGCTGTGGGGCGCGGCCCCGCCGAAGGGCAACAGCTACTACAACGCGGTCAACGAGGCCATCGGCGCGACCGTCGACGAGAGCCCTTCGGACGGCACCAACTACGGCACGATGCTCGCCACCCTCTTCGCCTCCGGCGACATCCCGGACTGGCTGGACGTGCCGAGCTGGAACGTCGCCGCCATCCAGAACTTCGCCGAGGGCGTCACGAAGTACTTCAAGGACCTGACGCCCTACCTGTCCGGTGACAACGCCCTGCAGTACCCGAACCTCGCCGCGATCCCGTCCGGCGGCTGGGCCTGCGGGATCTGGAACGGCAAGCTGTACGGCATCCCGCTGTGGACCTCCGCCGGCGCCTTCGGGGGCACGATCTTCTACCGCTCCGACATCTTCAAGACGGCGGGCATCGACGCGGACAGCGTCAAGTCCGCCGACGACTTCAAGGCCCTCGGCGCCGAGCTGACGAACAAGGGCAAGGGCCAGTACGCCTTCGACGACCTGGCCGCCTACTACTACGGGATGTTCAAGATCCCGACCGTGGCCTCCGCCGTCGGCTGGAAGTACGACTCGAGCGGCAAGCTGGTCAGCGGATACGAGACGCCGGAGTTCATCGAGATGCTGAACTTCGCGAACTCGGTCGCGAAGAGCGGCTGGGTGCACCCGAACGCCATCGCCGGCGACAGCTCGGACGCGAAGAACCGCTTCTGGGCGGGCAAGACGGTGATCACCGGCGACGGCACCGGCGCCTGGAACAAGGCGGACGCGCTCTCCGGCAAGGCGGCGAACGCGACCTACGAGCGTCAGGGCTTCAAGCCCTTCTCCTACGACGGCGGCACGCCGACCGTGCCGCTCAACGCCGGCGCCGGAATGTTCTCCTACCTCAACAAGAACCTCTCCGACGCCAAGGTCAAGGAGATCCTGCGCATCGCGAACTACTTCGCCGCGCCGTTCGGTTCGGCCGAGTACCTGATCTCGCGTTACGGCAAGGAGAACGTCGACTACACGATGACCGCGTCGGGCCCGCTGCTGAACGCCGAGGGCAACAAGGTCGTCACCGACACCTTCGATCAGCTGGCGAACTGCCAGTCCGTCACCTTCAACTCGGGCTACGACCAGCTCACCAAGGACTACGCCGCCTGGCAGGCCGCCATGGTCAAGTACGCGTACAACCCGCTGTTCACCGGCATGAACTTCAGCTCGCCGGCCGACGCGGCCAAGGGCACCACCGCTCTCGAGTCGGTCATCACCGATGTGCGTGTGGGCCGCAAGTCGATCTCCGACTACCAGAACGCGCTGAGCACCTGGCAGAAGGCCAGCGGCAACGAGCTGCGCACCTTCTTCGAGGGCATCGCCAAGCAGTACGGCACCGGCTCCAACTGAGGCCGGCCGCGTCGGCCGCAGGCGGGACCACCGCCTGCGGCGCTCGGCCGCACCTGCGCCGAGGCAGCACCGCATGACAGCGTGAGATGAGGAGACCCAGGCCGGTGGCAGCGATCACGACTCAGGAGGCGGACAGCCCCGCCTCCGCCCGGCGACGGCGCTTCGGCCCGTCGCGCAAGCAGGCGGCCGGCGGGCCGCGGCCCGCGAACAAGAGCCTGCGGATCCGGCTGCGGCGCGACAAATCGCTGCTGCTGATGACCGTGCCGGCGCTGCTGTTACTGCTGGCGTTCAACTACCTGCCGATGGCCGGCATCGTCATCGTCTTCGAGCACTACGACATCTACCAGGGGCTGATCCACAGCCAGTTCGCCGGGCTGCAGAACTTCACCGAGCTGTTCCAGAGCTCCGCGTTCTGGCAGGCCTTCGAGAACACCCTGGTGATCAGCTTCGTCCAGCTGATCCTCTACTTCCCCATCCCGATCATGCTCGCGCTGCTGGTCAACACGGTGCTGAGCCCGAAGATCCGGTCGTTCATCCAGGCCGTGGTCTACCTGCCGCACTTCTTCTCGTACGTCCTGGTGATCACGCTCTTCCAGGAGTTCCTCGGCGGCGCCGGCGCGCTCAACGTGTTCCTCAACCGGCACGGCATCTCCTCGTGGAACATCATGACCGACCCGGGCACCTTCAAGTACCTGGTCACCGCGCAGGCCGTGTGGAAGGAGGCCGGCTGGGGGCTGATCGTGTTCCTGGCCGCGCTCGCCGCCATCGACCAGTCGCTGTACGAGGCGGCGGCGGTGGACGGCGCGGGACGCTGGCGCCGGATGCGCCACATCACCCTTCCGGGCCTGCGCGGGATCGTGGTGCTGATGCTGGTGCTGCGCCTCGGCAACGCGCTCAGCGTCGGCTTCGAGCAGATGCTGATCCAGCGTCAGGCGGTCGGTGCCCAGTCGGCCGACGTGCTCGACACCTTCGCGTATATCTACGGCATCGGCGGCGGCTTCGGGCAACAGGCCTCGTTCGGTGCCGACTACAGCTTCGGTGCGGCGGCCGGTCTGTTCAAGGCGGTGCTGTCACTGGTCCTTGTTCTCGGCGCCAACAAACTCGCGCACGCCTTCGGTGAGGATGGGTTGTACCGCAAATGAGCACTGTCACCGGCACCGTTCCCGCCCGCCGTCCGGCGAGCGCGCCGCGGCGGCGCGCCAAGGGGCGTCCCATCTGGGAAGAGGTCCCGACCTGGTACGGCCAGTTCGGCAAGGGCACCGTCCTGACGGTCGTGCTCGCGCTGGTGCTGGTCCCGGTCTACGCCGTGATCCTCACCAGCTTCTCCTCGAAGGCCTCGGTGACGGCGGCCGGCGGCCTGGTGCTCATTCCGCACGGGCTGTCCCTGCAGAACTACCAGCTGATCTTCAGCGGCGGCACGGTCACCCAGGCGCTGTGGGTGAGCTTCATCGTCACCGTCGCGGGCACCGCGATCTCGATGGTGGTGAGCGTGCTGTGCGCGTACGGGCTCTCCCGTCCGCGCTCGTTCGCCCAGCGGCCGCTGCTGATGACGCTGATCATCACCATGTTCTTCAACGGCGGCATCATCCCGACCTTCCTGGTCGTCAACGACTTCAAGCTCTACGGCAGCCTGTGGGCGATGATCCTGCCCAACGCCGTCAGCGTCTTCAACATCCTGATCATCCGGTCGTTCTTCACCAACACCGCCGCCGAGCTGATCGAGGCTGCGCGGCTGGACGGGGCCAGCGAGTGGAAGGTGCTGTGGTCGGTCGTGATCCCGACCTCGCGCCCGGTGCTCGCGGTGATGACGATGTTCTACGCGGTCGGCTACTGGGGTACCTTTTTCAACGCCCTGCTGTACGAGCCCGACAACAGCAAGTGGCCGCTCGCGATGGTCATCTACGAGTACACCTACGAGGGCAACGTGATGCCCGGCATGGGCACCACCGGCATCGGCGGCCTGTCGAACGCCTCCCAGTTCGGTATTCAGATGGCGGTCGTCTCCCTCTCGCTGGTCCCCATCGTCGTCTTCACCCCGTTCGTCCAGAAGCACTTCGCCAAGGGCATGCTCACCGGTGCCATCAAGGGCTGAGAGGACACCCGCCATGCGCACGTCGAGGAAGCGGGCCGGTGCCGTGTGCGCCGCGGCCGGCCTGCTGGCGCTGCCGCTGCTGACCGCTCCCGCCGCGTCGGCCGCGTCGTCGGCAGCCGCCGGCGCGGCGGGCTCGGCCGGCGCGGGCGACGGGTACGTCTGGCACAACGTCACGGTCGGCGCTGGCGGATTCATCACCGGCGTGGTGTACAACCCCTCCCAGCCGAATCTCGCCTACCTGCGCACCGACATCGGCGGCCTCTACCGCTGGAACGCGGCGGCGCGATCGTGGACGCCGCTGTTGGACTTCACCGGCTTCCAGAACTGGAACGAGCTCGGCGTCGACTCCGTGGCCACCGATCCGATCCACCCGAACAGGGTGTGGGCGGCGGTCGGCCAGTACGCGGAGAGCTGGAACGACGGCCAGCCCGCGGCGATCCTGAGCTCGAGCGACTACGGCAAGACCTGGCGGACGTTCACGGTGCCGTTCGAGATCGGTTCGAACGACCAGGGCCGCGACTCCGGCGAGCGACTCGCCGTCGACCCGAACGACGACGACATCCTCTACTACGGCACCGAGGACGACTGCCTGTGGAAGTCCACGGACGGCGGGAAGACCTGGGCGAAGGACTCGCAGTTCCCTGACGCGGGCTCGGACTCGGCGGCAGGCCTGCAGTTCGTCACCTTCGACCAGACCGAGAAGCACCGCGGCACCCCGACGCGGCACATTGTCGTCGGCGACGCGGACACGAGCAAGCTCTATCAGAGCGCTGATGGCGGCGCGACCTGGACCACGGTCGAAGGCGGTCCGGGCACGATCCCGATCAAGGCGCAGTTCGCCGGCGACGGCTCGATGTACGTGGTCTACGACCAGTTCACCGGTCCGTACTGGATGGGCACCGGCAAGCTCTACAAGTTCGCCGGCGGCACCGCCACCGACGTGACACCGCTGGGCGACCAGAACTGGTGGGGCTACGACGGTCTCGCCCTCGACCCGAACCACCCGGGCACAGTCTACGTGGCGACGAACGACCGCTGGACCCCGGTCGACACGGTCTACCGCTCCACCGACGGCGGTGCGACCTGGACCGACGTGTCCGCCTCGACCTCGCTCGACATCTCGTATGAGCCTTATCTCGCCTGGGGTGCGACGCCGAAGTTCGGTTGGTGGATCGGCGCGATCGCGGTCGACCCGTTCGACTCGAACCACGTCGTCTACGGCACCGGCGCGACGCTCTACGGCACCTCCGACATGGGCTCGATCTCCCACGGCGGCACCGTGGACTTCTCGGCGAGCGCGTCGAAGGGCATCGAAGAGACGTCCGTCAAGGCTCTGCTGGTGCCGGACGGGCAGAGCGACTGCAAGGTGATCAGCGCTCTCGGCGACCTCGGAGGGTTCTGCCACACCTCGCTCACGCAGTCGCCGACCGACACGTTCGACACGACGTACAGCACCGGCTCCTCGATCGCGCAGGACGCGGACGGCGGCCTGATCGCGTTCGTCGGCGAGAACGGTTCGAGCAAGCCGGCCGGGCAGTACTCGACCGACGGCGGCAAGACCTGGACGCAGTTCGCCTCCGTGCCCAGCACCATGAACACCGGGCAGGGCCAGGTCGCGGTCTCCGCGAACGGCGGCACCATCGTCTGGAACCCGGCCGACGGCACCGCGCCCGCGTACTCGAGTGGCAACTGCTCGACGTGGACGGCGGTGACCGGCCTGCCCAGCGGCGTCGCGCCGGTCGCGGATCCGGTGAACCCGCACGACTTCTACGGAATCGACGCTTCGACCGGCGTGCTCTACCGGTCCACCGACGGCGGAGCCACCTTCGCCGCGGCCGCGACCGGACTGACCGCGGCGGGCAACGACCAGCTGCAGACCGTCCCCGGCCACCCGGGCGAGCTGTACTTCGCCGCGCAGACCGGCGGCCTGATGCACTCCACCGACTTCGGCAGCACCTGGAGCGCGGTCGACGCCGCGCAGGTCAGCGCGGTGTACGCGGTGGGCGAGGGGGCAGCGAAGCCCGGCTCGCGGTACCAGACCCTGTACATGGTCGGCACCGTGAAGGGCGTGACCGGCTTCTACGCGTCGTCCGACGCGGGCCGGCACTGGACGAAGATCAACGACAGCCAGCAGAACTGGGGCTGGATCCCGGACATCGTCGGCGACCCGAACCACTACGGTCGGGTCTACGCCGGCACCAACGGCCGCGGCATCCAGACCATCGACCTGGCGGACGGGAACCGGTAGCTCACGATGCCTTCTTCGCACGACACCGCGCGCGGCCGCCTGCTGTTCGGCGGCGACTACAACCCGGAACAGTGGCCGCGCGAGGTCTGGCACGAGGACGTCCGGCTGATGCGCGAGGCCGGCGTCAACCTGGCCACGGTCGGGGTCTTCTCCTGGGCGCTGCTCGAGCCGCGCCCGGGGGAGTACGACTTCGGCTGGCTGGACGAGGTGCTCGATCTGCTGCACGACAACGGGATCGGGGTGGCGCTGGCCACCCCGACCGCGAGCCCGCCGCCGTGGATGCACAAGCGCTGGCCGGAGACCTCGCCGCAGGACCGGGATCGCACGGTGCGCACCTACGGTTCGCGCAACGCGTACTGCCCGTCCGCGGCCGTCTACCGCCGCTTCGCCGACGCGATCAGCGAGCAGCTGGCGGACCGGTACGCGCACCACCCGGCGCTGCGGATGTGGCACATCGGCAACGAATTCGGCACCGTCTGCTACTGCGACAGCTGTGCGGAGGCGTTCCGCGGCTGGCTGCGTGCGAAGTACGGCGACCTGGACGGGCTCAACGAGGGCTGGGGCACCAGTTTCTGGAGCCAGCGCTACAGCGAGTGGGACGAGGTGATCCCGCCGCGCAAGGTCCAGTATGTGATCAACCCGATGCAGGAGCAGGACTATCTGCGGTTCTCCTCCGATCTGCTGTTGGACGGGTTCAAGGCGGAGCGCGACATCGTCGCGGCGCGCAATCCCGGGATCGCGGTCGTGACCAACTTCATGGGCTTCTTCAAGGGCACCGACTCCTGGCGGTGGGCGCCCGAGGAGGACTTCGCCGCGCTCGACTCGTATCCGGACCCGAACGATCCGGAGGGCGCCTGCCGCGGCGCGTTCGCGCAGGATCTGACCCGCTCGCTGGGCGACGCCTCGCGCTGCGGCGGCTGGATCATGATGGAGCAGAGCACCGGGGGCGTGGGGTGGCGCACCGTCTCCACCCCCAAGCCGCCCGGGATGTTCCGGCTCTGGTCGCTGCAGGCGGTGGCCCGCGGCGCGGACGGGGTGCTGCAGTTCCAGTGGCGCGCCTCGAAGCAGGGCGCGGAGCGCACGCACAGCGCGATGGTGCCGCACGCCGGGCCGAACTCGCGGGTGTTCCGCGAGGTGTGCGAGGTGGGCAAGGAGCTCGAGGGCCTGGCCGAGGTGGTCGGCACGCGGGTCGCCGCGGACGCCGCCATCGTCGTGGACTGGGACGCCTGGCGCGCGCTCGAGCTCGACCACCAGCCGCACTCCGGTTTCGGATACGTCGATCGTGTATACGAGTACTACAAGCAACTCTGGCAGGCGAACATCACCTGCGACTTCGTGGCCGCGGAGGGGGATCTGAGCAGGTACCGCCTGGTGCTGGTACCGAACCTGTACCAGGTCACCGACGCCGCCTCGCGCAATCTCGAACGGTTCACCGAGGCGGGCGGCACGCTCGTGGTCGGTCCGTTCAGCGGGGTCACGGACGAGCAGGAGCGGGTGCGCCTCGGCGGCTACCCGGCCTCGCTGGCCTCGCTGCTCGGCATCCGCGTCGAGGAGTACTGGCCGGTGGAGGACGGCGTCGAGCTCGACGTGCGCTCGAGCGAGTTCGGCTCGTTCACCGCGCGGATGTGGGCCGAGTGGTTCGACCTCGCGGGTACCCGCGCCGACGTGGTCGCGAGCATCGAGGGCGGGCCGCTCGACGGCCAGCCGGCGCTCCTCGCGCACCGCTTCGGCGAGGGCATCGCCTGGTACGTCGCGACCGTGCCGCAGGACGAGGCGCTCGGCCGGGTGCTGCGGGCCGTCGCGGTGGAGGCCGGGGTGCGCCCGGTGCTGCCCGACCTGCCGCCCGGCGTGGAGGCGGTGCGCCGCGGCGACCGGGTGTTCGTGCTCGACCATCGCAGCCGCGAGGCGGAGATCCGCCGCGCATGAGAGCCACGGCTCCCCGGCCGCGCCGCACTCGCGGCCGGGAGCCGTACCCAGCGGCGTTCCGCGTGTGCGGACGGTCGCGAGAGAGGAGACTGGAATGGACGGGCCGCTGCCTGCGCGCCGCCGCCTCGGCGGAAGGTATCGAAGCGCTTCGACTGTTCCTCTGGACAGCCTTCACGTGCGCGGTCTAGCCTTTGCATGCGAGAGTTTCCAGGAGGGGAGATCGTGCTGAGCGAGAATGTCGAAGCGCTTCACCACAGCTCCTCCCGCCCCGAACCGATGACCGAGAAGGACGCAGCCCAATGGTGACCCTGGCCGAAGTCGCCCGCCAGGCGGGCGTCTCGCCCTCCACGGTGTCCTACGTCCTGTCGCGCAAGCGCTCGATCTCCGACGACACCCGGCGCAAGGTGGAGGCCGCGATCGAGTCGCTCGGCTACCACCCGCACGCCGGCGCCCGGGCGCTGGCCTCCAACCGGTCCAACATCCTGGCCCTGATGATCCCGCTGCGCAGCGACATGTACGTGCCGGTGATCATGGAGATCGCGATGGCGGTGACCACCGAGGCCCGCGAGTTCGGCCAGGACGTGCTGCTGCTGACGAAGGACGAGGGCACCGCGGGCGTGCGCCGGGTGGCCGGCAGCGGCCTGGCCGACGCGATGATCGTGATGGACATCGAACTCGAGGACGACCGGATCCCGGTGCTGCGCGAGACCGAGACCCCCGCGGTGCTCATCGGCCTGCCGGCCGACCCGGCCGGGCTCGCCTGCGTGGACCTCGACTTCGAGGCCACCGGCGCCGCCTGCGTCGCGCACCTCGCGAGCCTCGGGCACCGCGACATCGCGCTGATCGGCGAGGGCGAGGGCGTCTACAAGCGCAACACCGGCTTCGCCGCACGCACCCTGGTCGGCTTCCAGCGCGAGGCCGCCGAGCGCGGCGTGCGCGCGATGCACCGGGCTTGCGAGGGCACCTACGAGTCCACCGCCGGCGTGCTCTCCCGGATCATGGAGGAGCGCCCGGGCACCACCGGATTCGTGGTGCAGAACGAGGCGGCCATCGCCCCGCTGCTGAGCCTGCTGCGCCTGTCCGGCCGCGCCGTGCCCGAGGACACCAGTGTCGTGGCGATCTGCCCCGACCCGGTCGCGCTGCAGGCCTCGCCCCGGCTGACCAGCGTCTCCATCCCCGCCGAGGAGATGGGCCGGCGGGCCGTGCGCCTGGCCATGTCCCAGCTCGACGGCGGCGCGGAGCGCGGCGCGCACCAGGAGGCCACGCTGCTCGCCCCGGTGCTGACCGTGCGCGACTCGAGCGCCCGCGGACCGGCCGCCTGACGCCGGGCCGCACCCCGAACCACCCGCATCCGCACACCGGTACCGCGGATCCACCGCGCTGCCCGAGGGCCGCGCCGCGCCTTCGCACACCCCGCCGGCCGGCGAACCCCCGCACACCTTGATGAAAGGCCCGCCCGTCATGTCCGAGGAATCACCCCTAGCGTCGCTCGCCCACGAAGAGGGCGAGTTCGCGGTCCGGCGGACCGCAGACGGCGCGGCCGCCCTGGAGTGGACGGGCCGTCAGGAGATCCTGCGCCTGGAACCGTGGGGGGCGGACTCCCTGCGGGTGCGCTCCAGAGTCGGCGGCCCGATCCTGGAGGGCCTGCCCGGCGCGCTCATCGACCCGGCGCACCCGGAGACCGCCGCGCAGGGCGCGCACTCCGCGGTCGAGACGGGCCCGCACAGCGCCGTGATCGTCAACGGCGCGGTGACCGCGACCGTCAGCCTGACCGGCCGCGTCACCTTCACCCGCACCGAAGACGGCACCGAGCTGCTCGCCGAGCAGGACGCGCACTTCTGGTGGCCGGGACCGCGGCTGCGCACCGCGCACGGCAACGGCTACGGCCGGCTCGAGCAGCGTTTCGCCGCCTACCCGGACGAGAAGCTCTACGGCCTCGGCCAGCACCAGCACGGCATGTTCGACCAGAAGGGCGCCGTGATCGAGCTGGTCCAGCGCAACTCGGAGGTCACGATCCCGTTCCTGGTCTCCTCGCGCGGCTACGGGTTCCTGTGGAACAGCCCGGCGATCGGCCGGGTCGAGCTCGCCGCGAACGGCACCCGCTGGGTCGCCGACAGCGCCCGCCAGCTCGACTACTGGGTCACCGCCGGCGACCCGGCGGCGATCCAGCGCGCCTACGCCGACGCCACCGGGCACGTGCCGCAGCTGCCCGAGTGGGCCGCGGGCTTCTGGCAGTGCAAGCTGCGCTACCGCTCGCAGGAGGAGCTGCTCGAGGTCGCCCGCGAATACCACCGCCGCGGCCTGCCGCTGGCCGTGATCGTCGCCGACTTCTTTCACTGGACGCACCTGGGCGAGTGGCGCTTCGACCCGGCCGAGTGGCCCGACCCGGCCGCCGCGGTCGAGGAGCTCGCGGGCTACGGCACGAAGCTGATGGTCTCGGTCTGGCCCTCCGTCAGCCCGCTGTCCGAGTACCACTTCGAGATGGAGCGCCGCGGCCTGCTGGTGGGCACCGAGTTCGGCCCGGTCGCGCACGCCGACTGGCCGGACAAGGGCGTGGACAAGACGGTGCAGGTCGCCTTCTACGACGCGACCAACCCCCGGGCCCGCGACTTCGTCTGGTCCAAGGTGCGCGAGAGCTACCTGGACAAGGGCATCGAGGTGTTCTGGGCGGACGCCTGCGAGCCCGAGCTCAAGCCCGGCTACCCGGCCAACCTGCGCTACTTCGCCGGTCCGGGGCTCGAGGTGGGCAACATGTATCCGCGGGAGAACTCGCGGATGTTCCACGACGGGATGCGCTCGGCCGGGCGCCACGAGGTGGTCACGCTCAACCGCTCGGCCTGGGCCGGTTCGCAGCGCTACGGCGCGATCCTGTGGTCCGGGGACATCCACACCGACTTCGCCACCTTCCGCCGGCAGATCGCGGCCGGGCTCAACACGGCGCTCAGCGGCATCCCGTGGTGGAACACCGACATCGGCGGCTTCCACGGCGGCGACCCGTCCTCGCCGGAGTACCGCGAGGTGATCGTGCGCTGGTTCCAGTTCGGCGCGCTCAGCCCGATCTTCCGGCTGCACGGGTTCCGCGAGCCGGCCCAGGCGTTCTCGCCGCAGATGACCGGCGGGCCGAACGAGATCTGGTCGTACGGCGAGGAGGCCTGCGCGATCATGGCGGGCTACATCGGGCTGCGCGAGCGGCTCAAGCCCTACGTGCTCGAGGTGATGCGGGAGGCGCACGAGGCCGGCCTGCCGCCGATGCGCCCGTACCTACTGGAGTTCCCGGAGGACCCGAAGGCCTGGAGCGTCGACGACGCCTACCTGTTCGGCAGCGACCTGCTGGTCGCGCCGGTGCTCGAGGCCGGCGCCCGCTCCTGGGACGTCTACCTGCCCAAGGGCGCGGGCTGGCGCGACGCGTGGACCGGCCAGGAGTACGAGGGCGGTCAGACCGTCAACGTGGACGCGCCGCTCGACCGGATCCCGCTGTTCCTGCGCGACGGCGCGCGGCTGCCGGTCAGCCCGCTTGCCGCGGACGCCGCAGCCGCCGCTCCCACTGCGCCGTCCGTCTCGCAGTCCTGATCCACTCCGTCCACCGCTCCGTGCCTTGATCCGCCGTCACGCGGGATCAGGGCACGGAGTTCACATGGACCGCTGGTAGCTGCGGAAGGCGCGGGTGGACATCCACGCGCACACCACCATGAGCGCGGCCAGGTAGCCGATGTTCTCGAAGATCGGTCCCCAGTCCGGGCTCGCGCCGAGCGCGCCGCGCCCGGCCACCAGCGTCCAGTTCACCGGGTTGTACTTGGTGACCTCCTGCATCCAGTGCGGCATCAGGATGAGCGCCATGAAACCGGTGGACATGAACTGCAGCGGCAGCAGCACGAAGTTGGACGCCGCGATGATCGACTCCTCACGGCGCACCAGCAGCGCCAGTCCGTAGGAGAGCGCGCCGATCGCGGTCGCCAGCAGGTTGGTGGCCACCATCAGCACCAGCACCCCGATCACCAGGTGGTGGTAGCTGGCCCCGACGGCCGCGCCGAACAGCAGGATGATGACGGCCTGGATGACGATCGAGAGCACCTGCACGATCAGCCGGCCGAGGATCAGCGAGGAGCGGCTGACCGGGGAGACCAGGAAGCGGTCGAGCACCCCGCGGGTCAGGTCGTCCAGGATCGCCATGCCGCCCCAGCCGGCGCCGAAGAACCCTGACATCACCACGATCGAGGGCACCAGGTAGGTCTCGTAGTTCGACGCGCCGAAGCCGGGCAGCTCGGTGACCGACTTGAACAGCTGGCCGAACAGCAGCAGCCAGATCATCGGCTGGATGAGGGTGAAGGCCACGTACATGGGCTGCCGCAGGAAGGCGCGGAAGGCGCGTCCGGTCATGTACCAGGTGTCGCTCAGGGCGCTCATCGCCCTTCCCCCTTCTTGTCCTGGGCGGCCTTCGCGGCCTGGTCGGCGGCCCGTTCGGCCGCGGTGAACGAGCGGCCGGTGTATCGCAGGTAGACGTCGTCGAGCGAGGGCCGCGCGACGGTGACCGAGCAGACGCGTATCCCGGCGGCCTCGAGCGCGGCGAGCAGGCCGGGCACGGCGGCGGCGCCGTCCGCGCTGCGCCCGCGCAGCATCAGGCCGTCCACCGTGACGTCGCTGAGCAGTTCCTTGTCGACGGCGACCGACCTGGCCGCGTGGGTGTCGGTCTCGGGCGGCAGTTCCAGGCTGACTGCGTCGCCGTGCAGTTGGGCCTTGAGCTCGTCCGGTGAGCCCTCCGTGACGACCAAGCCCTGGTCCACGATCGCGAGGTTGCGGGCGAGCTGGTCGGCCTCCTCCAGGTAGTGCGTGGTGAGCAGGATGGTCAGGCCCTGGTCCCAGGCCAGTTCGCGGATCTGCTCCCACATCTCGGCTCGCGCCTCCGGGTCGAGCCCGGTGGTCGGCTCGTCCAGGAACAGCACCTGCGGCGCGTGTACCAGTCCGAGCGCCACGTCGAGTTTGCGCTTCATGCCGCCGGAGTACGTCTTGACGAAGCGTTCGCCGACCTCGCCCAGGCCGAACCGGCCGAGCAGCTCGTCCACCTTGGCGTCCAGCTGGGCGCCGCGCAGGCCGTACACACGACCCTGCAGCATCAGGTTCTCCCGGCCGGTGGCCTGGACGTCCACTCCGGAGTTCTGGGCCACGCAGCCGATGGCCCGGCGCACCTGCCTCTGCTGGCGCACCACGTCGTATCCGGCGACGCTGGCCGTGCCGCCGGTGGGCGCGGAGAGCGTCGTGAGCATCTTCACGAGGGTGGACTTGCCGGCGCCGTTCGGTCCGAGCAGTCCGAACACCGTGCCGGCCGGCACGGCGAGGCTCACTCCGCGCACCGCCCGGACCCCGCCCTTATAGGTTTTCACCAGGTCTCTCGCGTCGATCGCGAATGCCTCACGAGCCGTGGGTGCGGTCACCGCAACCCCCTTCCTATTCGCGCTATATCGCGTTTGCGAGACACGATATAGCGTAACTGCGAGGTGTCAAGAGCGGCCGAGACCCGCCGGTCGTCCGCTGCTCGGAAACGAGTGCCCGAAAGGTGGAACGCCGGGGGCCCGAGCGGCGTCAGTGTTCTTGCGGGGTCGCGCGCGCGTAACGTTCGCCGAGCGCGCGCACGGCCTCGACCAACTCGGGCGGCTCGGTCACGGTGAAGTCGAACCCGATCATGCCGAGGTAGACCGCGAGCATCTCCGCGTTCTCGCCGCCGGTGCTCAGCACGCAGGTCTCCGCGTCGACACTGCGCACCGGCCCGACGAACGCCGGCACCCGCTCGGCCACCGCCTCTGCCGGTGCGTGCACGGTGATCTGCGCGGTCAGCCGCCGGGGCGCGGCCGCGACGCGCTCGGAGACGTACCGGGCCAGGTCCTCGTCCGGAAGCTCACGCGGAGCGAACCGCGGACCGGCCGGGAACTTCGGGGTCATCCGGTCCACCCGGAAGGTGCGCCAGTCCTCCCGGTCCCGGTCCCAGGCCACCAGATACCAGCGGCGTCCCCAGTTGACCAGGCCGTAGGGTTCTGCGACGCGCCGGGAGCCGCTCTTTCCGCGGTCCTCGTAGCCGAAGCGCACCAGTTCGCGGTCGCGGCAGGCGGCGGTCAGCTCGGTGAGCACCTTCGCGTCCACCGTCGGCTGGTTCGTGTTCGACGCCACCGACGCGACGTACGTCTGCAGGGCGTTGACCCGTCGGCGCAGCCGAGAAGGCAGTACCTGTTCTACCTTCGCCAGTGCGCGCAGCGAGGTCTCCTCGATCCCTGAGATCGAGCCGGAGGCGGCCGTGCGCAGCCCGACGGCCACCGCCACCGCCTCCTCGTCGTCCAGCAGCAGCGGCGGCAGCTGGGCGCCGGCGCCGAGCCGGTACCCGCCGACCGCGCCGCGCGTGGCGTCCACCGGATAGCCGAGGCTGCGCAGCCGTTCGACGTCGTTGCGCACCGTCCGGGTGCTCACCCCGAGGCGTTCGGCGAGCTGCGGTCCGGTCCATTCGCGGGGAGTCTGCAGCAACGAGAGCAGACGGAGCAGTCGAGCCGAGGTCTCCAACATGCTTCCCAGTCTGCCCGACAATCAGGAACGGGCCTTGCCTAATGCCCGCCTACCGTGGAACACATGACGAACGCGAATCCCCGCAAATGGCTGGGCCTGACCGCGATCCTGGCCGCCACCCTGATGGACCTGCTCGATGCGACGGTGCTCAACATCGCCGGCCCGGCGATCCACCACTCGCTCGGCGGCAGCACCGCCGCGCTGCAGTGGTTCTCCGCCGCCTACACGCTCGCGCTCGCCTCCGGGCTGCTCGTCGGCGGCCGCCTCGGTGACATGGTCGGGCGCCGCCGGATGCTGCTGGGCTCGGCGGTCGGCTTCACCGCCGCGTCCGTCGCCTGTGCCTTCGCCTGGTCCCCGGCCTCGCTGATCGGCGCCCGGGCGGTGCAGGGTCTGATCGCGGCGATGATGGTGCCGCAGACCTTCGGCCTGATCCGCGAACTGTTCCCCGGACGCGAGACCAGCAAGGCCTTCGGCGTCATCGGCCCGGCCATCGGCCTGTCCACCATCCTCGGCCCGGTGGTGGCCGGCGCGCTGGTCGACGCGAACCTGCTCGGCACCGGCTGGCGCGCGATCTTCCTGATCAACGTCCTGCTCGGCGGGTACACCGTGCTTGTCGGCCGGCGCGCGTTGCCGGACACCGTGCCCACGGCCCGCGGCATGCGGCTGGACCTGCCCGGCGCGCTGCTCGGCGGCGGCGCGATGACGCTGCTGATCTACCCGCTGATCGAGGGCCGCGAGTCCGGCTGGCCTGCCTGGTCCTTCGCGCTGATGGGCGCGAGCGTGCCCGTGCTCGCCCTGTTCGCTCTGCGCCAGCGCGCACTGGGCCGTGGCGGCAGCCCGCTGATCGACCTGGGCGTGTTCCGCAACCGCTCCTACACCTCGGGGCTGGTGTTCATCCTCGCGTTCTTCGGCGTGGTCGTCGGCTTCTCGCTCGGCTTCGGCCTGTTCCTGCAGCTCGGCCTCGGCTACAGCGCGATGCACGCGAGCCTGACCGCCACCTCGATGGCCGCCGGCGCGTTCGTCGGCTCGGCGCTCAGCTCCGTCCTCGGCGCGAAGCTCGGCCGCCGCATGCTGCACCTCGGACTGGCCGTGATGGGCGTGGGCACCGTCGGCTTCCTGCTGGTGCTCGGTTCAGCCGGAGCCGGCGTGAGCGGCTGGGACATGACCGGGCCGCTGGTCGTCTACGGCCTCGGCATGGGCGCCATCTTCGTGCCCCTGTTCGACCTGATCCTCGGCGACGTCCGGATGGACCAGCTGGGTTCGGCCTCGGGCGTGCTCGAGTGCGTCCAGCAGTTCGGCGCCGCGCTCGGCGTGGCCGTGCTGGGCACCGTGTTCCTCAACGCCTTCGGCGCGCACGCGCCGGCCGCCCCGGCGTCCGCGGTGCACGCGGCGCTGCTGGTCGGCGGGATCTCCCTCGGCCTGACCGCGCTCGCCTTCCTGCTGGTGTTCCTGCTTCCGCGGCACGGGCAGCAGGGCCACGGGGACGCCGAGCAGGTGACGCAGAACGCTGAGTCCGCCGAGGTCGAGCAGCGGCGGGCGGCGCTGGTCTGACCGGCCTTCGTGCGCGCGGGGCCCGTCGGGTCCCGGCGCGCACGCCCGTATGGGCGGTCCTCCGGCACGGGGCGGCCTTCGGCCTAGCGCCCGTGCGCGCTGAAGGTCCGCACCGCGAGCGGGACGAACACCAGCAGCAGCACCGCGCACCAGCCGAGCGTCGCGGCCACCGGGTGCGCCAGCGGCCACGGCGAGGTCGCGGCCGCACCCACGGTGTCGCCGAACAGCGAGCGGCTGGCCGTGGCCGCGCAGCTGACCGGGTTCCACTCGGCGACCGCGCGCAGCCAGCCGGGCAGACCGGCCGAAGGCACGAACGCGTTGCTGACCATGCCGACCGGGAACACCAGCACGCCGGCCTGTGCGGCGATCTCCTCGCGGCCGCAGAGCATGCCGAGGAAGAACCCGGCCCACACCACCGCGAAACGCACCAGCAGCAGCAGTCCGAGCGCGGCGAGCGCCTTGGCCGCGCCGTCGTGCACCCGCCAGCCCACGGCGTAGCCCACGCCCGCCATCGCCGCCAGCACCACCGCGTTGACCAGCAGGTCGGCGATCGCCTGGCCGAGCAGGGTGGCGCCGCGCGAGATCGGCAGCGTGCGCAGCCGGTCGGTGATGCCGCGATCCAGGTCGCGGGCCGCGCCGATCATGCTCGCCATCACGCCGTTCACCGCGATCAGCACGTACAGGCCGGGCATCAGATAGCTGCGGTAGCTCTCCTCGCCCGGCGCCTGGATCGCGCTGCCGAAGACGTAGCCGAAGACCACCAGCATCACCAGCGGCGCGCCCAGCGAGATGCCGACCAGGCCGGGGGAGTTCTTGTAGAACAGCAGCACTCTGAGGGCGAGGGTCCAGGCGTCGTCGACGGAGCGCCGGGCGCGGCCGGGCGCGGGGAGTGCGACGGCGGCGGTCGGGGCTGCGGTGCTGCTCATGCCGGGGTCCTTTCCGGGGCGGCGGATTCGGCGGGCAGTCCGCCGGTGAGGGTGAGGAAGACCTCGTCGAGCGACGGCTGACGCAGCGCCACGTCGAGCGCCTCCACGCCGGCCGCGTCGAGTTCGCGCACCAGGCGAGGCAAGCTGACGGTGCGTCCGCCGGCCGTACCGGTGCCGACGCGCCGCTGTTCGGCTTCGACCACTGCCTCGCCTCCGGTCAGTTCCGCGAGGATCCGCGCGGCGGCCTCGAGGTGCGCGGGATCGGCGACGGTCGCCTCGACGCGCACGCCGATGGTCTCCTTGAGCTGCTGCGGCGATCCCGAGGCGATGACGACGCCGTGGTCGACGACGGCGATGTCTCCGGCGAGCCGGTCGGCCTCGTCCAGGTACTGCGTGGTGAGCAGCACGGTGGTGCCTTCGGCGGCCAGTTCCCTGATCGTGGTCCAGATCTCGCCGCGGCTGCGCGGGTCGAGGCCGGTGGTCGGCTCGTCCAGGAAGAGCACCTGAGGCCGGGTCAGCAGGCTGGCGATCAGGTCGAGGCGCCGCCGCATCCCGCCGGAGTAGGTGCGCACCAGCCGGTCCGCGGCCTCGGCCAGGCCGAAGCGCTCCAGCAGTTCGTCGGCGCGCGCCTTCGCGCCGCGGGTGCCGAGGTGGTGCAGGCGGCCGAGCAGGCGCAGGTTCTCCCGGCCGGTCAGCCCCTCGTCGAGCGCGGCGTGCTGCCCGGTGAAGCCGATCCTGCGGCGCACCTCGTCGGGCTCGCGCACCACGTCGAAGCCGGCCACCGCGGCCCGGCCGGCGCCGGGCTCGGCGAGCGTGGCCAGCACGCGTACCGCGGTGGTCTTGCCGGCGCCGTTGGGTCCGAGCAGCCCGCAGACCGTGCCCGCGGGGACGGTCAGGTCGAGGCCGCGCAGGGCGTGCGTCTTCCCGTAGTGCTTGTGCAGGCCGGTCACGAAGACGGCCGCGGGGGCGGTGCTCATCGCTGCTCCCAACTACCCTAACCAGGTACATCGTACGGAGTTTCTGCGTCCAGCTTACTACGTACGGCGTACGCATTGTCTAGACTCGATGCCGAGGTGATGGCGAGCATGACGACCGAGCGGTCCGATCGGCCCGAGCGGCCCGAGCTGATCTGGCTGCGCCCCGAGCGCAGCGCCCGCGGCCCGGTTCCCGCGCACAGCCGTGCCGCCATCGCCGCCGCGGCGATCGTGCTCGCCGACGTTGACGGCCTGGCCGGGGTGTCCATGCGCAAGGTCGCCGCCGCGCTCGGCGCGGGCACGATGTCGCTCTACACCTACGTGCCGAACAAGGAGCAGCTGTTCGACCTGATGCTGGACGCGGTCGCCGGCGAGTGGGAGCTGCCCGACGCCCCGTCCGGCGACCGGCGGGCCGATCTGCTCGAGATGGGCCACCAGGGCCTCGCCGCGATGCGCCGCCATCCGTGGGTGCCCGCACTCGTGCTGACCCGGGTGACGATCGGGCCGAACGCGCTGCGCTGCATCGAGTACTTCCTCGCCGTGCTCGCCGACGTGGACCTGCCTGGCGGCACCAAGATGGAGCTGTTCGCGATGCTCAACAGCAGCATCTGCCAGTTCGCCCAGTGGGAGGCGAACCAGCTCTCCGCGGACGGGGGCGAGCAGTGGCAGGCCGAGCTGGTCGCCTACCTGGGCTCCGCCGTCGCCACCGGCGCCTATCCGCACCTGGCCGCGGCGATGGCGAGCGGGGGAGAGGCGGACGGCGACCCGGACGCGGTGTTCGAACGCGGATTCGGCCGCGTGGTGGACACGATCCTCGGTGCCGGGCGGGACCGGCGGGACTGAGCGCTCGGCCCGGGCCGCGCCGGTCCGTGGCTCGCTTGACCTGGAGTCGGCTCCAGTTTCTAGGGTTTCCGGCAGAGGCGGCGCCCGCCGCACTCACGAAAACCTGGAAGGCATGCCATGCGCTACCGCACGCTCGGCGGCACCGGCATCGAGGTGAGCGTCCACTGCCTGGGCGCGATGATGTTCGGCGCGATCGGCAACCCCGATCACGAGGACTGCGCCCGCATCCTGCACACCGCCCTGGACCACGGGGTCAACTTCGTCGACACGGCCGACATGTACTCGGGGGGCGAGAGCGAGGAGATCGTCGGAAAGGCGCTGGAGGGGCGCCGGGACGAGGTCGTGCTCGCCACCAAGGTCCACTTTCCGATGGGCGAGGGACCGAACCGCAGCGGCAACTCGCGGCGCTGGATCGTCAAGGAGGTCGAGGACAGCCTGCGCCGGCTGCGCACGGACTGGATCGACCTGTACCAGATCCACCGTCCCGACCCGCGCACGGACATCGAGGAGACCCTCGGCGCGCTCACGGACCTGGTGCGCGCGGGCAAGATCCGCGCCTTCGGCACCTCGACGTTCCGTCCCGAGGAACTGGTCGAGGCCCACCACGTGGCCGAACGCCGCAATCTCTACCGCTTCCGCAGCGAGCAGCCGCCGTACTCGATTCTGACCCGCGGCATCGAGGCCTCGCTGCTGCCGGTGGCGAGCCGGCTCGGCATGGGCGTGCTCACCTGGAGCCCGCTCGCCTTCGGCTTCCTGACCGGCAGGTACCGCAAGGGCAAGGAGCTGGATCTCACGACCGGCCGGGCTGCGCTCGCCCCCGAGCGCTTCGACCAGTCGGTGCCGGTGAACGCGGCGAAGCTGGAGGCGGTCGAGCAGCTCGCGGTGCTGGCCGAGGAGGTCGGCTGCCCGCTGCCGCACCTCGCGATCGCCTTCGCCGCGGCGCATCCGGCGGTCACCTCGGTGATCATCGGCCCGCGCACCGGCGAGCAGCTCGAGGACCTGCTCAAGGGCGCGGATCTGGTGCTCGAGGACGCGGTGCTGGACCGGATCGACGCGATCGTGCCGCCGGGCACCGACGTGTACGACCCGGCCTCGGCGACCCGGCCGAACGCCTGGCTCTCGGATCCGGCCCGTCGCCGCCGCCCGCTCGCCGAGCGTGCCGCGGCCTGACGTGGCCCGTCGTCAGCCCTGCCGCGCGTTCGCTCGGCGGAGCGTGTCTCGCATGAGTATGTGGCCTCATGCATGAAGTTCCACGTGGAACATAGGTGCCGACCGGCGCGGAACGGAACGCGTGCGTAAGGCAGTGCGTGCGAAAGGCAGTGCGTGCGTCAGTTCGCGTCGAAGCGGGCCTGCGCCACCGTTTCGCAGTCGTCGGCGAGTGTGATCTCCGCGTTCAGCACCTCGCCGGCGAGCACCCGTGACAGCCAATACTTCGCGTCGTCCCACATCCGGTCGTACGGCAGCGCGTCGACCGGATACCAGGCGGGGGCGAGTTCGTCCGTCTCGACGAGCTCGCCCCCGAAGCGCTCGCCGACGAACACCGCCACCGCCATGTCCCACGCGGGGCGGGTCGGGAAGCGGAACGCCACGGTTCCGGCCGCGCGCAGGTGCGCCGGATCCACCACGAGACCCGTCTCCTCCTTGAGCTCGCGGACGCAGGCCTCGAGGTCGCTCTCATCCGGCTCGACGTGGCCGCCGGGGGCGACGATCTTGCCCTTGCCGATGACGCCGGTCTTCTTGAGTCCCAGCAGCACCTCGACCGTCCCGTCGGTCGCGGTCCTGGTCAGAAAGCACTCGCTGGCGGGAACGAGGGTCACCCTGGCCTCCTCGGTAGCATGGCGGGCGTGGAGATCGCGATCGACGACCTGACCCGCACCGACATTATCGAACTGCTGCAGTCCCACCTGAGCGAGATGAAGAACGTCACGCCGCGGGAGGAGAGCATGCACGCGCTCGACCTCGACGGGCTGCGCCGGCCGGAGATCACGTTCTGGTCCCTGCGCGACGGCGGCCGGCTCGCCGGCTGCGGCGCCGTCAAGCGGCTCGACGCGACGCACGCCGAGATAAAGTCCATGCGCACCGCGCCGGAATTCCAGCGTCGCGGCGTCGCGGCGCGGCTGCTCGCACACATCGAGGCCGAGGCCGTGGCGATGGGCCTGACCCGGCTGAGCCTGGAGACCGGGGCGGAGGAGTTCTTCGCGCCCGCCCGGCGGCTGTACCTGCGCAGCGGATTCGCTTACTGCGAACCCTTCGGCAGCTACCTCGCGGACCCGCTGAGCGTCTTCATGAGCAAGAAGATCGCGTGACGATGGACACCGGGTACGCCACGGCCGCCGACGGCACGCGCATCGCCTACCAGGTCGAGGGCGAGGGACCGCCGCTTCTGCTGCTGGCGGGACAGGCCAACAACCACCACTGGTGGGACGGGGTGCGCGAGGACTTCGAAGCGATCCGTACCACTATCAGCCTCGACTACCGCGGCACCGGCGCGAGCGGGAAGCCGGAAACCCCTTACAGCACAGAGCTTTTCGCCCAAGACGCCCTCGCCGTGCTCGACGAGTTGGATGTCTCTGTGGCGGACGTCTACGGCACCTCGATGGGCGGGCGCACCGCGCAGATACTCGCGGGCCGTTCGCCGGAGCGGATAGGCCGGCTGGTGCTCGGGTGCACGTCGCCCGGCGGCGGGCACGGGTTCGAGCGCAGCGACGCGGTACGCCGCTCCCTCGGCCAGTTCGACCGCGCAGCCGCCCGTCGCGCGCTGGCCGAGCTGATGTACACCCCCGGCTGGCTCGCCCGGCATCCCGGGCCGTACCAGACGATGGGCGATCCCGACATGCCGGACCACGCACGCCGACTGCACCTGCGGGCCAGTGCGGCGCACGACTCCTGGGACCTGCTGCCCGCGATCACGGCCCGCACGCTGGTGCTGCACGGCACCGGCGACGTGTTCAATCCGGCCGCCAACGCACCGCTGCTGACCTCGCGCATCCCGGGCGCCCGGATGGAGTTGATCGAGGGCGCCCGGCATGCCTACTTCGAGGAGTTCCGCGACGCGGCGGGCAAACTCGTCGTGGAGTTCCTCAGCTGATTTCGTTCCCTGAGACGGCGTCGAGTGCGGCCAGTTCCCGGGCCGAGAGATCCAACCCGACGCTGCACAGCAACTCGGCCAACTGCTCTACGGTGCGCGCCGAGGCGATCGGAGCGGCCACGGTGGGCTGCGCGGAGAGCCAGGCCAGTGAGACCGCGGCGACCGGCACGCGGTGTGCCGCGGTGATGTCGCCGAGTGTTTCGAGGACCGCGTAGCCGCGCTTGTTGTCGTACGCCGCCCGCACGGCCGCCGCACGTGCCGACTCGACCTCGACGCCGCGCCGGTACTTGCCGGCGAGGAAGCCGCGGGCCAGGCCGTAGTACGGCAGCGACGGGATCGACTCCCTGACGAGCAGCGGTGCCGTCGCCCTCTCGTACTCGTCCCGCTCCACCAGGTTGTACTGGTTCTGCAGGGCGCTGTAGCGGGCGAAGCCTTCGCGTTCTGATACGGCGAGCGCCTGGGCCAGGCGCGGCGCGGTGTAGTTCGAGGCGGCGATGTAGCGCACCTTACCTGAACGGACGAAGTGCGTCGAAGGCGCCGAGGGTCTCCTCCAGCGGGACGGTCGGATCGTCCGTGTGAGCGTAGTAGAGGTCGATGTAGTCGGTGCCGAGCCGCTGCAGCGACTCTTCGGCCGCCGCCGCGATGTTCGCGGCCGAGAGCCCTTGCCGGCCGGGTGCCTTCGCCACCTTCGTGGCCAGCACGATCGAGGAACGGTTGCCTCGGGCGGCGAACCAGCGGCCGAGCACCGTCTCCGACTGGCCGCCGACTCCTCCGTTCGCCCACGCCGCATACGTGTCGGCGGTGTCCACGAAGTTTCCGCCCGCGGTGGCGTAGGCGTCGAGCACGTCGAAGGAAGCCGCCTCGTCGGCCGTCCAGCCGAAGACGTTGCCGCCCAAGCAGAGTCCGTACACGTCGAGGTCAGTAGCACCGAGTCGAGTCATGGACGCGGCAACATGCTGAGTCATTCCCACATTCCCGGCGTCCAGGGCGCAAGACGAACCGCCGTGCCGCCACGCGGCCCGCCCCGCTGAGCAAGCGAATCGAATGCTGATCTCTTGTTCTGCTTTCGATACGTTGGTAGCCTCCTGGCATCATCTCGAGGAGGCATCGAATTGTCCGTTTCCGGCATCGACCGCGCCCGACTGCACACCCTGCTCGCGCGTGAGCAGCAGGCCTTCGCCGACCGCAACCCGCGATCCGCCGCGGCGTACCGGCAGGCCGATTCGCTGTTCGGCCGGGTGCCGATGACCTGGATGAACAAGACCTCCGCGCACTTCCCGATCTACCTCGACGGCGCGCGCGGCGCGCACCTGACCGACGTCGACGGGCACGAATACGTCGACTTCTCCCTCGGCGACACCGCCTCGATGGCCGGCCACAGCCCCGCGCCCGTCACCGAGGCAGTCCGCCGCCGGGTCGAGGAACTCGGCGGGCTCGCCGCGATGCTGCCGACCGAGCAGGCCGAGACCGCAGGCGCGCACCTCGCCGCCCGCTTCGGCCTGCCCCGCTGGTCCTTCTCGCTCACCGCGACCGACGCCAACCGCTGGGCGATCCGGCTCGCCCGCGCCGTCACCGACCGGACCAAGATTCTGGTCAACAGTTACTGCTACCACGGCTCCGTGGACGAGTCGCTGATCGTGACCGGCCGCGCCGGCGGCGTCGCGCGCCCCGGAAACATCGGTGCGCCCGTCCCGGTCACCGAGACCAGCCGCGTCGCAGAGTTCAACGACCTCGACGGCCTCGCCCGGGAACTCGCCCACGGCGACGCGGCCGCGGTGCTCATGGAGCCGGCGCTGACCAACATCGGCATCGTGCTGCCGGAGCCGGGCTACCTCGACGGTGTCAGGGAGCTGACCCGGCGGCACGGCGCCCTGCTGATCATCGACGAGACGCACACCTTCTGCGCCGGACCCGGCGGCGCCACCAGGGCCTGGGGCCTGCGGCCCGACATCGTCACCGTCGGCAAGGCCATCGGCGGCGGCATCCCGGCCGGCGCCTACGGCCTGTCCGCCGAACTCGCCGAACGGCTGCTCGGCCGCGACGACCTCGACCTCGTCGACATGGGCGGCGTCGGCGGCACCCTCGCGGGCAACGCGCTGTCCATCGCCGCCGTCTGCGCCACCCTCGGGCAGGTGCTGACCGAAGAGGCCTTCGCGCACATGCACGCGCTCGCCGGACGCTTCGAGGCCGGTGTCGCGGCGGTCATCGCGAAGCACGGCCTGCCGTGGTCGGTCACCCGGCTCGGCGCCCGCGTCGAATACCGTTTCGCCGACCCGGCGCCGCGCACCGGCACCGAGGCCGCCGCCGTGCACGACCAGGAGCTCGACGACTACCTGCACACGTTCCTGGCCAACCGCGGCATCCTGATGACGCCGTTCCACAACATGGCCCTGATGTGCCCGGCCACCACGGCCGACGACGTCGACCTGCACACCCGGCTTTTCGCCGACGCGGTCGCGGAACTCGTCGAGGGCGAGACGGTACGCTCGGGCGCATGACCCGGCTGGACGCGACCGACAAGCAGATCCTGCGGGCGCTGCAGGAAGACGGGCGGGTCTCCTACGCCGAGCTCGGTCCGGCGGTCGGGCTGTCCGCCCCGGCCGCGCGGGCCCGGGTGCAGCGGCTGATCGACACCGGCGTGGTGCGCGTGGTCGGCGTCACCGACCCCATCGCGCTCGGCCTGCCCACCATGGCCATGCTCGGCGTGCGCGCCGACGGAGACGTGCGCGCCGTGGCCGAGGCGATCTCCGCCTGCGAGGGCGTGATCTACCTGGTGCTCACCGCGGGCTCGTTCGATCTGTTCGTCGAGGTCGTCTGCCACAGCCCGGCCGAGCTGCTCGACGTCGTCAACGACCGGATCAGGGCGGTCCCCGGCGTCACCCACGTGGAGACGTTCACCTACTTCGGCATCCACACCCACCGATTCGTGTGGGACGTGCCCTGAATGTGTCCGTGGGCCAGCGGTAGCGCCGCCGCCGCGGCGGTGTTCGACTGGTCTTGTGAACGCCCTCGATGCGAACGCCCTGCTCGTAGGCGGCCCGCAGCCCGTCGGCTCGCGCTACCTGCGCGCCGAGGAGGGCGCGAGCGAGCTGCGCGCCGCCGCGGCGGACGGTTCCGGCACGCACGTGTGGCAGCGCACGACCCGGTTCGCCCCCAAGCCGGGTGGCGGCTTGCTGCGCGTCTTCGTCTACCTGGGCCCGGACAGCGAGCCGATCACGCTCTGACGCGTCCCGGCACGTCCCGGGGCATCCACCGGCGCGTGCCGACTCGCCACGCTCCGACACCCCGGGTCACCCGAGTGGTGGCTCAGGGCTCACGCGCTGCCTGCGGCGCGGTGCACGCTGGGAGGAGCGCAACGCACGAACGAGGAGCACGCCACATGTCGAATGGACAGCGGGATCCGTTCCGGGAAGACCCGAGGCCGCCTTTCGTGGAAGTCGACGCGGTCGTGCTGGAGCAGGCGTGGGAAGGCGGGGACGACGCCCGGAACAGGTGTCCGGGCTGCGACGCGGGGCCCAAGGGCCATTTCGCCGAGCGCGGCACCGCGCCGTCGAACGACCACGACTGGGTGGCGTTCACGCCCTGCGGACATGTCATCGTCCTCGCAGATTGGGCGGTCTACTAGAGATAGAGCAGCGCCTCGATCTAGGAGCGCACTGAAGATCTTGAAAACACGCCCGGCTTGCACCGATTTGCCCCGATCAACATTTACGGGCGAATCGGGGCAAGCCTGGCGGCGAAAGCAAGATTTTCATGACGCTCCTAGATCGAGGCGGTCGACGGACGGGCCAGCTCCATGAGTGACGAGAAGTTCGGTGCGCCGCATCGACTGCTCGCATTCTCGGACGCGGTGTTCGCGGTCGTCATCACGATCTTGGTGCTGGAGCTGAGACCGCCCGCGGGCTCTGGATACAGCCGCGCTGCTGAAGCTGTGGCCCACGGCTGTGAGCTACGCGATCAGCTATCTCTTCATCGCCATCGTCTGGCTCAACCATCACTATCTACTGCGTCATGCGACTTCTGTCTCGATACGTCTCCTGTGGGCGAATTTCGCCCATCTGTTCTCGGTTTCCCTGGTTCCGTTCGCCACCTCGTGGATCGCCGAATCGAAGCTGGCGGAGGCGCCGGTCAGCTTGTACGCGGTGATATTCGCGACCGTCAACGCCTCCTACCTGGCCTTGTGGTGGGAGGTCATGGATCAGTCCGAGGTCGGCGACGAGAACATCGCAGGACCATGAACGTGAGAGCGTGGATCACGCTCGCGCTCTTCGGTACCGCGGCCGGAATCTCGATGGTGAACGCGCCGGCCGGAGTCGGAATCATCCTTTTCTGCCTGATTCTCTACATCAGGCCGGAAGGCCGGCCGCTGCACCAAAGGCCGTCGGGCCGCCGCGACGTGGACGCGCGGCAGCCCGACGGGCCTCAGTGACGGTCGGGCCTCGGTGACGGTCTTACAGCCCTACCAGCCGCGCTCGCGCCACTCGGCGAGGTGCGGACGCTCGTCACCGAGTGTGGTGTCACGGCCGTGGCCCGGGTAGACCCAGGTCTCGTCCGGCAGCAGGTCGAAGATCTTCGCGGTCACGTCGCGGTAGAGCGAGGCGAAGCGCTCCGGGTCCTTCTGCGTGTTGCCGACGCCGCCGGGGAACAGGCAGTCGCCGGTGAACAGGTGCGGGTGGCCCTTCGGGTCGTCGTAGAGCAGGGCGATGGAGCCGGGGGTGTGGCCGACCAGGTGCAGCGCGCGCAGCTTGGCCTGGCCCACCTCGATCACGTCGCCGTCGTCCACCAGCGTGTCCGTGGGCACGGGGATGCCCTCGGCGTCGAGCCGGCCGGCGTACGTGCGGGCGCCGGTGGCGGTCACCACCTCGTCCAGCGCCTGCCAGTGGTCGCCGTGCTGATGCGTCGTCACCACGCCCGCGAGGGAGCCGTTGACCAGCCGCACCAGCGTCTGCGCCTCGTTCGCCGCGTCGACCAGCACCTGTTGGTCGCTGTAGCGGCAGCGCAGCAGGTAGGAGTTGTTGTCGTACGGTCCGACGGCCACCTTGGTGATCACCAGCTCCGCCAGTTCGCGCACGTCGGGGGCGCCGCCGACGGTGACGTTCCCGTGGTACACGTTCCCGTGGTAGTTCACGATCCTCTACCTGCTTCCTACCTCTACCACTGTCCTTACCCATCCCGCCGGACCCACGCCCATGATCGGACGCACACCCATGATCGGACCCACGCCCATGATCGGACAACGCACACCCATGATCGGACACGCAGCCGTCATCGGGCCCGCACCACCCATCATCGGGCCCGCGCCCCCGAGCCGGGTCATTTCCACTCCGGGGGCTGCGGCAGCGAGCCGTGCGGCTCGACGTTCAGCCCGTCGCCGCGGCTGCGGCCGATCAGCCACGCCACCAGCGCCGCCGAGGGGCCGCGCACGATCGGCGCCTGCTCGTCGTCCGGGGTCGTGCACACGCCGTAGACCACGTCTCCGTCGCCGTCTCCGTCGAGGTCCTCCGCGTGCACCCGGAACGTCGGGGACTCGGGCGTGAAGACCGTGTCGGAGAAGCGCGCCGCGATCATGCCGAGCTCCGGCTCGGTGAAGTACTCCGGCCAGTGCGCCGGAGAGTAGGACGAGTCCAGGTCGACGTGGTGCACCAGCACCTCCTCCAGCCGCCACCAGGGCAGCCAGCCCGCGGCCTGCCCACCGCCGCGCCGCCCCTCGATCTGCGCCGTCCACTGCTCCGGGGCCAGCATGGCCGCCTGCGCGGCGAACTTCTCGCTCGATTCGCGCAGGTCGGTCAGCAGTTCGGCGGCCGAGCGCCCGGCGCCGGCCTCGACCTCGGCGTCCCTGGCCTGCGCGGACGCGTACATCGGAGTCTTCACCCCGGTCGCGGCCCAGGTCAGCAGGCGGACCAGGGCGTCCGCGTTGCGCGCGGCGTGGGTCAGCACGTGGCCGCGGGTCCAGCCCGAGAGCAGCGAGGGCTCGCGCACCGCCGCGTCGTCGAACTGCTCCGCAGTGGCGATCAGATGGGCCGTAGACTCGACGACGCGGGCGAGCGTCTCTGTGGGATCCGGCCGGGAGTTGCCGCTGGGATCGATTGCCATGGCTCTACTCTGGCGTAACGGCGACCTCGGGCGCCACGCCGCCCGTCCGCCGGCCCCGGGCCCCACCCCGCGTCCGGGCGCCGCCCGGGGCGGTTGCGGCATACGGCGTTTTTCTGTCGGTGGGCCAGCCTACGATGGTCGCAGGTGGTGTCACCCCAGCCGGCCGCACCCGGGGGACGGGGTGTCATCGCAGGCCAGAGCAGTCAACTCCAGGGAGCAGAGCAGTGGCGGACAAGCTGATCGTCCGGGGGGCGCGGGAGCACAACCTCAAAGACGTCTCCCTGGATCTGCCGAGGGACGCCCTGATCGTGTTCACCGGACTGTCCGGCTCGGGCAAGTCCTCGCTCGCCTTCGACACGATCTTCGCCGAGGGCCAGCGCCGCTACGTCGAGTCGCTCTCGGCCTACGCGCGGCAGTTCCTCGGTCAGATGGACAAGCCGGACGTGGACTTCATCGAGGGCCTCTCGCCCGCGGTGTCCATCGACCAGAAGTCCACCTCGAAGAACCCGCGCTCGACCGTGGGCACCATCACCGAGGTCTACGACTACCTGCGGCTGCTCTACGCGCGCGCGGGCAAGGCGCACTGCCCGCAGTGCCATCGGATCATCACCCGGCAGAGCCCGCAGCAGATCGTCGAGCGCGTCCTCGAACTCGAGGAGGGCACCCGCTTCCAGGTCCTGGCGCCGGTGGTGCGCGAGCGCAAGGGCGAGTACACGGAGCTGTTCAAGGAGCTGCAGAACAAGGGCTACAGCCGCGCCCGGGTGGACGGCGTCGTCATCCAGCTCGCCGAGCCGCCCACGCTCAAGAAGCAGGAGAAGCACACCGTCGAGGTCGTGGTGGACCGGCTCGCGGTCAAGGCCTCGGCCAAGCGCCGGCTCAACGACTCCATCGAGACGGCGCTGCGGCTGGCCGGCGGCATGATCACGCTGGACTTCGTGGACCTGCCGGAGGACGACCCGCAGCGTGAGCGGATGTACTCCGAGCACCTGTACTGCCCCTACGACGACCTGTCCTTCGAGGAGCTCGAGCCGCGCTCGTTCTCGTTCAACTCGCCGTTCGGCGCCTGCCCGGAGTGCACGGGCCTCGGCATCCGGATGGAGGTCGACGAGGAGCTGGTGATCCCCGACCCCGAGCTGTCGATCAACGAGGGCGCCATCGCCCCGTGGTCCGGCTCCGGTCAGGCCAGCGACTACTTCGGGCACCTGCTCGAGGGACTCGGCGAAGAGCTCAAGTTCGACCTCGACACCCCGTTCCGCAAGCTGCCGGCCAAGGCGCGCAAGGCGATCCTGCAGGGCCACAACCACAAGGTCACGGTCAGCTACACCAACCGCTTCGGCCGCACCCGCACCTACTCGACCGGCTTCGAGGGCGTCATCCCGTGGATCGAGCGGCGGCACGCCGAGGCCGAGTCCGACAGCTCCCGCGAGCGGCACGCCGGCTACATGCGCGAGGCGCCCTGCCCGGCCTGCCAGGGCACCCGGCTCAAGCCGCTGGTGCTCGCCGCGACCCTCGGCGGGCGCACCGAGGGCGAGTACACCGAGGGCGGCAAGTCCATCGCCGAGGTCGCCGCGATGCCGGTGGGCGAGTGCGCCGAGTTCCTGCGCACCCTGAAGCTGGGCAAGCGCGAGGCGCAGATCGCCGCGCGGGTGCTCAAGGAGGTCAACGAGCGCCTGCAGTTCCTCGTCGACGTCGGCCTCGACTACCTCTCGCTGGACCGCGCCTCGGCGACCCTGGCCGGCGGCGAGGCGCAGCGCATCCGGCTGGCCACGCAGATCGGCTCCGGCCTGGTCGGCGTGCTCTACGTGCTCGACGAGCCGTCCATCGGCCTGCACCAGCGCGACAACCACCGGCTGATCGAGACGCTGGTGCGGCTGCGCAACCTCGGCAACACCCTGATCGTCGTCGAGCACGACGAGGACACGATCAAGATCGCCGACTGGGTGGTGGACATCGGCCCGGGCGCCGGCGAGAACGGCGGCCACGTGGTCGTCTCCGGGCCGGTCTCCGACCTGCTGGAGTCCGAGGAGTCGCTCACCGGCGCCTACCTGTCCGGGCGGATGCGGATCGAGGTCCCGGCGCAGCGCCGCCCGGTCGACCCGAAGCGGCGGCTGACCGTGCACGGCGCGCGCGAGCACAACCTCAGGGACGTGGACGTCACCTTCCCGCTCGGCTGCTTCGTCGCGGTCACCGGCGTGTCCGGATCCGGCAAGTCCACGCTGGTCAACGACATCCTCTACACGCACCTGGCGCGCGAGCTCAACGGCGCGCGCAAGGTCCCGGGCCGGCACACCCGGGTCGACGGCGTGGAGCACCTGGACAAGGTCGTGCACGTGGACCAGTCGCCGATCGGCCGCACCCCGCGGTCCAACCCGGCCACCTACACCGGCGTGTTCGACCACATCCGCCGGCTGTTCGCGGAGACCACCGAGGCGAAGGTGCGCGGCTACCTGCCGGGCCGCTTCTCCTTCAACGTCAAGGGCGGGCGCTGCGAGAACTGCCAGGGCGACGGCACCATCAAGATCGAGATGAACTTCCTGCCGGACGTGTACGTGCCCTGCGAGGTCTGCCACGGCA
>Ga0310811_10001352_pt1 | contig 30986 bp, 25 predicted proteins | sample YCmetagenome_FD_207642 | JGI IMG/M metagenome (GOLD analysis project Ga0310811, IMG submission 207642) | Soil microbial communities from experimental microcosm in Duke University, North Carolina, United States - YC | ecosystem: Engineered > Artificial ecosystem > Soil microcosm > Unclassified ...
ATTGGACGAGGATATCGTGCTGGCCCCCGGACCTGTCTTCAGCCCAAGCGGCGGTTGGCGTGACCACATGCGGTTCAATGTCGCGACGAGCGATGATGATCGGCTATCGGCATTCCTCAGCCGGGAACCCGTAGAGAGCCAGGTTGGCACGCATCGGCGCCCCTAACCTAGCCAAAGCAGTACTCTACCAAGAGTGAGTGGCACCGACTGCCTGCAATTACAGAGCAAGAAACGGATAGTGTGGGGCCTGAGGTCCTCTACCTTGAATCGATCTGGAGAGCGAGAAGGATCGAAAATGCCCAATTTTCAATGTGTTCCAATTCCTACTTCGGTGGGTGAACGCTGGCGCCAAACAGGGGTAGATGACCGTGGCAACCGGTTGCGGCATGGTGGACGCAAAGGAGCGCCATGTAGGCACTGCCTATGTGATGCGGTGGGAGGAGAAGAGCTACTACTAGGTTCATATAACATGTCTCGCCCAAAAGGCATTTACTGGACACCGAGTCCCATCTTTGTTCACTTTGGTCCGTGTCAGCGGTTTGCTAAAACTAACGAGATTGCTCCGATCGCCCGAAATCGCCTAGTATCAATCCGAGCTTACGATCATGAAGACCAATGCATTTACGATCTCGGTCATGCTGGAGATGGCGATAAAATAGACAACCCTCTAATTACGCCTTAGATGACTCTCGGACTGCCTTTATAAACATCCACACCGCAAAACCCGGTTGCATGTTATTCTCGGTGGAACGGATATAATTGTAACATCGTTATTTTGGTGCTCAATTCAGCTGCGCGCGAGTCGGTGCTTGTTAGCGCACTCCAGCAGTAGGACAGCACCATGAGTATTCGCGTCGGAATTGTCGGGATCAGCGGTTTTGGCGGCGGCGAGGTGATGCGCCTGGTCGCGAGCCACCCGTCTTTCGAGCTAATCTACGCCGCGGGCGAGGGCAGCGCCGGCAGCCGGTTGATGGACAACTTCCCCGGTGTGCCGGGCAAGCTGGCAGAGCTGGTGATCGAGAAGTGGGACCCTGTGACCCTGCCGAAGCTCGACGTGCTGTTCGCGTCGCTGCCCACGGGCGCCTCGGCCGAGGCGCTGGCGCGCGTCCCCAAAGACGTGAAGATCGTCGACATCGGCGGCGACCACCGCTACGTAGAGGGGTGGGAGTACGGCTTGGCCGATGTCTGGCCAGCCCAGATCGAGGGTCAGATCCGCGTTGCCAACCCCGGCTGCTTTCCCGCCGCGACGCTGAACGCGCTGGCGCCGCTGCTGGTCAACAAGCTGATCGAGCCTGGCACATCGTGATCGACGCCAAGACCGGCATCTCCGGTGCGGGCCGGGGCGGCGCCGACAGCAAGTTCGGCTACGCCGAGAGCAACGAGAACTTGCTGCCCTACGGTCTGCTCAAGCACGTCCACATGCCCGAGATGGCCAAGACGATCGAGCGGCTGAGCGGCGGCAGCGCGGCCGGGCTGGTGTTCACGCCACATTTGGTGCCGATGACCCGCGGCGTACTCGCCACCATGTACTGCCGCGGCCGCGCCACCACGGGCCAGTGCTTGGACGCGGCCCGGCGCTTCTACGCCGGCCGGGCGTTCGTCCGCGTGACCGACAAACCGCCGCAGACCAAATGGGCTACCGGCTCGAACCTCGCGTTCGTCAGCTATGCGGCCGATCCAGAGCGCAACTTGGTGATCGCGATGGGCGTGGTCGACAATCTCGGCAAGGGAGCGGCCGGCCAGGCGGTGCAGAATACGAACCTGATCTGCGGCCTGCCAGAAACCGCGGGGCTGGACGGCGTACCTGTTTGGCCATGAGATCTTTTGCGAGTCCATGTTGTCCGTCGTTTGCTTGTCCGAAGTTGAAAGTGCCCCCATTTTACGGACTGAACCGCCCCGGGTTTCGAGGAGGCTGGTTGGCTGGGCGAGTCCGATAAGCCGGCGACCGGCTACAGTCTCGCGGATCTCGCCGCCGATGTCGAAGGCGTTATCGCGGCGCTGAACCTGTCGCGCTACGGTCTCCGAGTCTCCACGGAGGTCTGTGTTGCGAACCGGGCCGCACTGCACTGGGCCCTCACGGCCGATCGCGCCTTGAGGGATTCTAAAGCGCTTTATGAGGGATTCACCATGCGTTAGCATCGTCTGGAGAGAGAGCGACCGCCGGGATGTAGCCAAGATAATCTTGGTTCCCGGACGCAGGTGCCGCGTCAGGTCAGCTTCGATTTCTTCCGTTAGACGCCCAGGTAGGTGTCATAAAATGACTGCCTCAGCATCAGCAGGCTCACCGACTGATGGGTGAGGTGAAGCCTTCCCGGAATGCGGCCGTAGGTAAGGTTCCGACCAGCTCCAGAAGGCGAATCCACGCACGTATCCCGTCACGCATCCGTTCAACGCGAAAAAACTCGTTCGGTGCGTGGTAGTCCTCGTCGGCCGTTGAGAAAGAGAAAAACACCGTCCCAATGCCAAGCCGGTGCGCAAAGATCTCGCCGATCGGTATGGTGGCCCCCATGCGGACGAGTTGCGCCGGCCGCCCGTAGATTTCCTCCAAGACCTGCATGGCAAGCTGAAGTGCCGGGTGTTGGCGCGAAATGGCAAAGGGACGTGCGACGCCCTTTTCACGCTCTACGGACACCGACAAACCGCGCGGGCAAGCGTTCAAAACAGCGTGTTCGACCTTGTTCAGAATGTCAAAGGGGTCCTGGCCCGGCACCAAGCGGCAGCTAATCTTTGCACTGGCCTCGGCAGGGATCACCGTCTTTTTTCCTGGGCCGGCATACCCGCCCGAGATGCCATTGATTTCGAGTGTCGGGCGCAGCCAATTGCGTTCCAGCAGGCTCCATCCCGCCTCTCCGACGCCTTCGCAAGCGCCGACAGATTGGAGATAGGCCCCTTCATCGAAAGGCAAAGCCGCGATCGACGCTCTGGTTTCCTGATCCGGCTCTTCGATGCCGTCATAAAAGCCTGGTACGGCAACGGAACCATCGCTCGCATGCAGTGCCGCGAGCAACCGGGCGAGCCCCTGTAGCGGATTGGCGACCGCACCTCCGTGGCGACCCGAATGCAGATCCTTGGCAGCGCCGGAAACTTTAATCTCAAGCGCACAAAGCCCCCGGCACGCGGTGGTGACGGTTGGCAGGTCCACGCGCCACATGGCTCCATCGGCGGAGAGAACAAAATCCGCAGCGAGTTCGTCGACGCGATCGGCCACGAACTGATCCAGATGGGCGCTGCTCACCTCTTCCTCGCCCTCGAAGAGCAGCTTGATATTCACCGGCAGACTGCCGGTGCTGCCGAGATACGCCGCAAGGGCACCAACCGCAGCAATCATCGGCCCCTTATCGTCGGAAACACCGCGCCCATAGAGCTTGTTGTCTCTCAAAGTGGCCTGGAAGGGGGGCGATTGCCAGGCGTCCACCGGATCCGGAGGCTGCACATCGTAGTGGCCATATACGAGAATCGTGGGTTTCCCCTCGGCGTGCAGCCAATCGGCACGGACGACGGGATGACCGCCTGTCGGCTCGATCGCTACGTGCTCGAACCCACATTCTCTCAGGAGATCCGCGAGAAATACCGCTCCCTGCGCAATTCCATCCGTGAAGGAGGGATCGGTGCTCACGCTGGGGATTGCCACGAAGCGGCGCAGCACATCGAGCAGTGCATCATGGTGGGCGATGGCCCAGTTCTGTGCCTCACTGGCGCTCACGGCCGACATCCTTAACGCCAACCATCAGCGATAAGGGCACGGGTCTCAGCGACCGCAACGTCCCAAAGAGCGAGCACGTCATCGTCTGGACGCTGGTATAGCCCTCCATAGTTACCATCCCCGAGCATCGCGCGCACCCCATCCGGGTCGTGCAGGCGCAGCCGGTCGAGATCCGTCATCGGCTTGCCGGTGCCCGGCATCTGCTGATTGGGCAGGCGCGTCCAGGGGAAGTTCTCCATCCAGGATGCGTGGGAGGCCACCGGGTCGATGCTCTGAACTTTGGCCCAGGTCTGCGGGGCGTTATACCAGTTGTGGAAGCGAACCTGGCAGCCCGGATGGTCTGCCATCCACTCAAGGGCAAGGGAGGCGACCGGAGCGTTTCCACCATGGCCGTTGCAGAGGAAGATTCTGCGAAAGCCGCTCCGCGCGACCCCGTCGAGCAGATCGCGGACAACGCGCAGATATGTCTCGAGCCGCAGCGTGACCGTTCCCGGAAAGGCCGTGAACTGAGGAGTCATGCCGTAACTGAGGACAGGAAACACCGGAACACCGAGAGGCTCGGCAGCCTCAACCGCGACTCGCTCGCTGAGAATGCTGTCGACGCACAGGCTAAGATACGCATGCTGTTCCGTCGACCCGAGCGGCACAACGCAGCGATCATCCTGCTTCAGATACGCCTCGACATCCATCCAGCTCATCTCGGCTATACGCACGCTGTCCTCCGCATCAGGTGGTCTGCCCCTATCGGGCAGGTAGAATGTTAGTTAGAATTTTGTCCTGATGCCAGAGCTGGGGTTGACTAGGCGCGCTCTACTGGGCGTAAGCAGGGCTGGCTATGGCACATGGGTTCCCGTCACCGCGGACGATCGTCTCAGACGCCGGTTGCCGGAGGAGGTGCTGCGCTCCATCACCGGCAACTCAACATTCCTTGCGGATCCTGATTACGTAGCTCGGCCGACCCGCGAGATCAGGGAGAAACGCTACATGAATTAATCGAGGAGTGGCTTTCCGTACCCCTCGCGCATGAAGCAAATCGCGACCAGTGAGGCGATCGCACCGGCGATGGCGTAATAGGCCGGGGCACTCGGATTTCCCGTGGCACTAATGAGGCCGGTTGCGATGAGGGGCGCAAAGCCGCCGAAGATCGCGACCGAAAGTCCGTAGCTGACCGAAAGACCTGTGTAGCGAACCCTCGTCGGGAATGCTTCGGCGCGCACCGCGGCACCGACACCCGCGCCAAACCCGATAATCACCGCCGCAATGGCCTGCGCCAAAACCAAAGCCGCGACGGATTTCTCGGAAATCGGAAGCAGGAAGAGTGGATAGGACAAGACGATCGTGCCGAGCGCTTGGGCGAAGAGGATCGGTTTACGACCAATTCGATCCGATAGCGCACCGGAAAGCGGCGGGGTGATGACGTAGATGACGCCAGCAATCGTCGTGGAGAAGAAGACCCACCTGGCAGGCAAATGTAGTTGGTGGACGGCGAAGGTCGGCAGAAAGACCAAGAACATCATATTGAGACAGATCGAAAGGATGCTCATGCCGAAAATCGCGCTCAGCGCCCGCCGTTGCGTGGTGAAAGCTTCGCGGATAGGTGCACGTGGCTCCTCATGAGCAACGTGCTGTCGTGTGAAAGCTGGTGTCTCGGCGACATGGATGCGCAGATAGTGCCCGATAGGCCCTAGGATGAAGCCGAAGAGGAAGGGGATCCGCCAGCCCCAGTAGAGGAATTCTTGCGGCGTTAGCATGGTCGCCAGGATAGTGGCGGACAAAGTCGCAAGCAGAACACCGATTCCGGTACCGACCTGCTGGAAGCTGCTGATGAATCCGCGTTGGTGCATGGGGGCGTACTCGACGAGGAATACGGCAGCGCCCCCCCATTCGCCGCCTGCCGCGAACCCCTGAAACATACGGCAAACAACAAGAATGCAGGGAGCAAGGATGCCGATCGAGGTGTAGGTCGGGATGAGACCGATAATCCCCGTCGAGAGGGCCATCATCGTGATGGTCAGCACGAGCGCTTGTCGCCTGCCGTACTTGTCGCCGAAATGACCGATTGCGAAGGCCCCGATGGGCCGCATCAGAAACCCCATTGCGAACGTGGCGAAGGTACTCAGCAAGGCCGCGAGCGGATGGCCTGCGGGAAAGAACGATCGCGCGATCGTTGCGGACATGAAGCCGTAGAGCACGAAGTCGAAATTCTCAAACACTTGCCCGATGGCGCATGAGACGACCGCACGCCGCAGCATCGAAGGGGTTACAAAACTCGCAGAGCGACCTGCTTCGCCGAGCGTTCCAGCATTCATCATCGCGGGTTCCATTACAATTCTAAAGTTTGTCTAACAGACAGGGTAGGTCTGACCTATTTTTAGCGCAATCCATGCTATACTTTTCATCAAAAACTCTCTTTTGCGGTAGTTTATGTAAGGTAGTTAGGCTTATCGCTCGTTAGATGAGCACAACTGCCGTGGTTGGACAACGTCCGCCTTACTGGCCCCCTCCCTGATGCCGCACTATCGTCCTGATTCACTTGCTGCTGCGCCGACCTCGCCGAGCTGCACCCACTTAACGAAAACGGAACCCGCTTCACGGATCACTGCCTCACGGTCTGCCGTGTTCGTATTCGGGGCGTCATAGTATGTGGATATGAGCAACGGAGCACGGCTAGGCGGCCGGACAATCGCATAGTCGTTTGATTCCTCCGTGACGTTTTCGCCCGGCCTGTCCCCGATCAACCAACCTTCAGGCAGGGAGGCCCGGATGCGTCTCACCCCCGGCTTGCAGGCGACCATACCGGCTTCAAGCCGCGCCCGTGACGCAGGTTTCAACACGGCTCCGAGGAGTATCTTGTGAGCTGAGCCGACGATCGCACGCGGCGACGTGGTATCGAGGGTCCCGCTATATTGGTTTGATTTCGGCTCATAGCGATCCGAACGAGTCACCGTGTCCCCGAGACCGCGCACGAATTTCGTAAGACCGGGCGGCCCCCCGACGCTTCGCATCAATAGAATGGCGGCAATGTTATCGCTGTATTCAAGGATGGCTTGGGTCAAATCGCCAACCGACACCGCTCCTTTTCCGACATTGGCTTTTGTGACCGGGGAAGTGAAAATCAGGTCGCCCTTGGTATAGGAGATCATCCGAGACAGGCTCTCTTGGCCGGCGTCTACCCTGGCGAAGACCAGGGCCGCCAGAAGCCCTTTGAAGGTGCTGCACATCAGGAAACGTTCGTCTGCCCTGTAAGCGAGGGTGCGCCCGGTCGCTGTATCCAAGGCAAACACACCGAGCCGTCCACTGTGCCGTTTCTCAATCTCGGCTAGTGCCGCCCCTCCCTGGGCCATGGCGCTTTGGGCTCCTAGCCCAACCAAAAGAGGCAAACTGATCAGCAAGCCACGGCGATTTATCAGGGCCACGTTCTCTAACTCCCTATTTTGCAACGATTCCCCTAAGTACCTACAATTATGGATATGGGCGGAGCACGTTTTCAAAATTCAAGAACTACGAGCCACGCTGAAAGGCATTCTGACGCTCGTCTGACGTCCTAAGCAGCCGCGAGCGCCGCTTCGATGCTGGTGTCTTTCGGCATGACGGCCGGGATCGACAGCACGCTGACGATCTTCTGGTCGCGCATGAGCAGACCTTCGACATATTCGCGGGAGGCGGCGCTGCCGGTTTCCGGTGGCACCTGGCGCATCTCCTCGGTCTCCGTGATGATGTCGGACACCGCATCGACCAGCAGGCCGATCACGCGCTCCCCCTCTTCGATGACCACGACCACGGAGGTCGCGTTCGCCGGCACGCTCGGCAGGCCCAGACGTTCCGCCAGAGCATGAGGATGGCGCCGCGCTGGCGGCGGGGCGGCTGATCGATCAAGCGGTCACGCAGGTGATCGCGGAGCGCCGCGCGCTGACCCCCGATCTGGGCGGGCACGGCACGACGGAGACCATGAGCGATGCGATCATCGCGGTTCTGAAGGAGGCGGCCATGGCCGCCTGACAAGGCAGGATGGCGCGGCGCGCCTGAATTCAAGAACTTCCCTGTTCTACCTAAGTCGCCTCGTCTCGGTTTTTTGGCGCGGCAAGGCCATCATGCGCGGTATCGATATCAGGAAATTTCGACGGCAGCGTCGGGTAGCTATCCGAGGATGTGGTATCCGCCATCGACATAAATCGTTTCCCCAGTAATCAGTTTAGCGTAGTCAGTCGCCAGATAAGCCGTCGCCACACCGACATCCTCGATGCTAACAAGCTTGTGCGCGGGTGCGCGCTCGGCGGCGCGCTCCATCAATGCATCGAAATGCTTGATCCCGGAAGCGGCGCGCGTTTTCACGGGTCCCGGGGAGATGGCATGCACGCGGATCCCTTTTGGTCCGAGCTCGTAAGCGAGATAGCGCACAGCGCTCTCCAACGCCGCCTTGACAGGGCCCATCACGTTGTAATGCTCGATCACTTTCTCCGCGCCGTAGTAGCTCATCGTGAAGATAGCGCCGCCATCACGCATCAGCGGCTCCGCCAGCCGCACCATGCGTATGAACGAGTGGCAAGAGACGTCCATCGCCAGAAGGAACCCATCGCGTGAGCAGTCGGTAAGGCGGCCATCCAAATCCTCCTTGGGCGCGAAGGCGATGGCGTGGAGAGCGAAATCGAGCTTTCCCCAGGTCAGACCGATGGCCTGAAACATGGCATCAAGCTGGCTTGGCTCTCGCATGTCGCAGGGCAGAAAGATCGCCGCCTCAAGCTCTCTCGCGAGCGGCTCCACATAGGGCTTCGCCTTGTCATTGAGATAGGTGATCGCTAGCTCGGCACCGAGGGCGTGGAATGCCTGGGCACACCCATAGGCGATGGAACGCTCATTGGCGATTCCGAGAACGAGCCCCTTCTTGCCGGCAAGGGGTTTGTGCGTGACATCCATCATGCCTGCTTCTCCTGGCAAATGTTACGAGGAACCGCGGGACGTACCGGTTGGATCTTTGAGTCTAAGGATCGTTTGGCGGGCGATAGTCCTCTCCTCGTCGGTGGGAATCGTCCAGACGGAAACACCACTTGCCGTCGAGGATATGCATGTTTCCCCCCGCTCGTTGGCACCCGGGTCAAGAACGATGCCGAGCCAATGGCTTTTCTCGCACACTCGTTTGCGGATCTCGGGTGCATGCTCGCCGATGCCGGCCGTGAAAACCATGGCATCAAGCCCGCCGAGCGTCGCGGCAAGGGCTCCGAGCTCCCGGGCGATGCGGTAGACAAAAAGTTCGACCGCCTCTTCCGCGCGGCGGTCGCGCGAGCCTAGCAACTTGCGCATGTCTCCGCTGAAGCCGGACAGTCCGAGGAGGCCGCTATGGCGGTAGAGCAGCTCCTCGATGCGGTCGGCATCCATGGCGAGCTCGCGCAAGAGATAAAGGATCACACCGGGATCGAGAGCGCCGCAGCGCGTGGCCATGGGCAGACCGTCGAGCGCGGTGAAGCCCATGGTCGTATCAATGCTTTTCCCGTCGAGCATGGCGCACATGCTGGCGCCGGCGCCAAGATGGGCGACGACGACCCGCTTGCTCGCGATCGAAGGAGCCCGCTCTCGCAAGGCAGATGCGACATATTCGTAGGAGAGACCATGGAAGCCGTAGCGTCTTATCCCCGCCTCTTGCAGCTCGCGCGGCAAGGCGAAGCGCTGAGCAACCGATGGCTGGTGATGATGAAATGCCGTATCGAAGCACACGATCTGCGGCACCAACGGATCCAGAGCGGCAATGGCGCGAATGGGTGCGAGATTATGCGGCTGGTGCAGTGGCGCCAACGCGCACAGCGATTGAAGCTCGGCCAGGACACCGGCGTCTACGCGTGTTGGCCCGACAAAAGCGGTACCTCCGTGCACGACGCGGTGCCCTATGGCGGCTGGTCTGTTGTCGAGATGCGACGCCACCCACCTCATCAAGGCGTCCAAAAGCTCCTCATGGTCGGGTTTTACATCGTCTGGCCAGCGATTCTCAGCGAGGATCGCACCGCTTGCGTCCGCCGCTGAAAAATGTGGCGCCGCGCCAATACTCTCGATTTGTCCTTTGAACAGCAGGGCAGGCTCGGCTTCCGCAACCGGGGCGTAACCCGAGAATTTGATGCTCGACGAGCCCGCATTGACCACCAAAATCGGACCTTCCATGGACGTCACTCCGCCGCAACAATAGATGGGACTACCGCTTGTCGTCGCGCGTGGGCGAGCAGGACGGCTACCGCCGCCGACGCCAGCCGAGTCTGCAAATTGTCTGCGCGGCTCGTCAGAATGCTCTGGCAACGAGACCCGCTGCCTATGGCGTAAGATTCGTCCAAATGCGTCGAATTTACGTCGCCGGACATGACAGCGAAGAGAGCAATGTCATCCTTCGACTGCGGCCTGCTCAGACTGACAGACACGCCAAGAGCGATCTCATCATAGGTACGGTTCTCAATTACGTCGCTCGGTTCCATTAGCCAGCTGTCTCAATAAAATGCCGATTGTCAGCTTCAGGGTTATCGGACATAAATGGGCTTGCTGCGTGTAAAGCGGGCGAGCTAAGTTGTATTTTTCATTCACCGCCAAGATCCCTCGCGGACAGTCTGCCATATCTTCCGCCTGTAAGCTAGGCTTTTGCCACAGTCCGCGGACGTCGTTTCCGAGACTCTCCTATCGTCACTCACTGGATTCACCATGGCAACGGCTCTCCAGTCGAGCCAAAAAATAGTGTTAAACCTGCGCCTGGCCATGATTTGAATCAATTGACGCAGCTGCTTGGGGATCGGCCTTGCATCGATACCAGCGGATCTGGACAAGGCGTCTGGCGTCGGGGGACCTTCCTTAGATCTCCGATCAGTGGACTGCAGGTTTGGGCCGCTTATGCCATCGGATGACAGCACCCGGCCACGCGTCAGCATCGCCTGGATCACATTGCCTTCGATCTGGTTCCGCAGCCCATCCGGATTGATCACCGGCCCTCAATGGCGGCTGCGACCCTCGCATTTACAACCGGCGCTCTTGGTAGCGCACCACCATGAGCAAGATTTCTCATTTTGATGGAGACGCCGCGATTGGTAGGATGTGATAGACCGAGATCTGGCGGCTAGTGGTGCTGCCCCCTTACAGTCATTAGCTGTGTTTGCGCTCGAAGGCGCTATGCTGCGATCGTCCATGACCGCGCGCTGGAAAAGATCATACTGATGGTTCGGGAAGGGATAGCTCGCGACGAACTGTTTCCCTTCTAGAAAAAACCTAAAGAATTCCCAAACGTGTGATCTTGGAGCGCCGGAGTTCGCCAAAACCTCCAAGATTGGTTTGATCTAGATCAATGTGGCGGCATGTCCGAGCACTAGATTCGCATCGATTTTCGGCACGGAAAGCTGCGACGGCCATGATGCCGTCTTTCATGTCAGCCTTTCGCCTGCGACGCGGCAGGACGCTTTTCTCAAGCGTGAAGCACGAACCACGATGCTTTTTCAAGAGATACGGAGGCCCAAGGTGGTTTCAGCGCCTTCCAAGACTGCAGCCCCTTATGTGGATGATGCTGCCGCCGAAGCAAACCCTGTTCGGGCGGACCGCGAGCACGTCAAATACGAGCGGCTCATCGCGCGCGCCAGGGGCATCCCCTCGATCCCCACAGCCGTCGTCTGGCCGTGCGAGGCCCACGCGCTGGCGGGCCCCGTGGATGCCGGCCGAGAGAAGATCATAGCCCCCCTACTTGTGGGCCGGGAGGCTCGGATCCGTTCGATAGCCACCGAAGCCGGCCTCGCTCTCGACGGCTGTGAGATCATCGACGTCGCCACTGAAGAGGAAGCGGCTGCCGCCGCGGTTCGCCTCGTCCGTGAACGCAAGGCGTACAGCCTCATGAAAGGCAGCCTGCACACCGATGTCATGATGCACGCGGTTGTCGCCAAGGAAGGGGGGCTCCGCACGGCGCGGCGGATCAGTCACGTCTTCCTGGTCGATGTCCCCACATATCCCGACGTTCTTTTCATCACCGACGCCGCGATCAACATCTTCCCTGACCTCGAGGCCAAGCGCGACATCGTCCAGAACGCAATCGACCTTCACCTCGGCCTCGGGCTAGGCGAACCGCGGGTCGCTATCCTTTCCGCGGTTGAGGTGATCAACCCCAAGATCCCCGGGACCACAGACGCTGCGTGCCTGTGCAAGATGGCCGACCGCGGCCAGATCACCGGCGGCGTGGTCGACGGACCCTTGGCGATGGACAACGCGATTGACGCCGAGGCGGCCAAGATCAAAGGCATACACTCCCCGGTCGCCGGCCGTGCGCAAATCCTGGTCGTGCCGGACCTCGAAGCCGGCAACATGCTCGCCAAGAACCTGATCTTCCTAGCAGGTGCGGATGCTGCTGGGATCGTTCTCGGAGCGAGCGTGCCGATTATTCTGACCAGCCGCGCCGACAGCGTACGCACGCGATTGGCGTCAACGGCTGTCGGCGCCCTCTATGCGCATCACCTCCTGGAGCAACGCACGACGGCGGAGAAGACCGCATGACCCAGACCGTCCTGTGCCTCAACGCCGGCAGTTCGAGCATAAAATTCCAACTCTTTGAGGTGGTCGTGGGCGATGAGCTCGTCCTCGCTTTCATAGGGCAGATCGAAGGGATCGGGGTCGAACCTAGGCTGAGCGCGCACGACGCCAAGGGCAAGCAGTTGATCGATCGATCGTTTGCGCCGAACGAGGTGCCCGACGCGGATGCGGCACTGCCGAGGCTCGCCGACTGGCTGCATCAGCATCTTGAGGGTGAAATGCCCATCGCGGTTGGCCATCGACTGGTGTTTGGCGGGACGAAGTACGCCGCGCCAGTCAGGATCGACGACGACGTCTATGCGTACCTGCGGTCGCTCGTACCGTTGATGCCGTTGCATCTGCCGGCCGAACTCGCCCCCGTTGCGGCTCTGCGCCGACGCCTGCCCGATCTGCCTCAGATCGGCGTGTTCGATACCTCCTTCCATCGCGGCCATGCCGAACTGTTCCAAAGATTGCCGATCCCCGAACAGCTGCACCGCGAGGGGGTCCTGAGCTACGGCTTTCACGGCATTTCCTACGAGTTCATTGCGCATCGCCTCAAGGAGATCGCCCCCGATCTCGCGAACCGGCGGGTCGTCGTCGCGCATCTTGGGAGTGGTTGCTCGATGTGCGCCCTCGTCGAAGGTAGGAGCATGGAGGCGTCCTGGGGGTTCTCGGCCCTCGACGGCCTGCCGATGGGCACGCGCCCGGGCCGGCTGGACCCGGGTATCATTCTCTACCTCTTCCAGACCAAGGGCATGTCGGTTCAGGAGGTCCAGCACCTCTTGTACAACGAATGCGGGCTCAAGGGCATGTCGGGCATCAGCAATGATGTTCGCGAACTGCTCGCGAGCCGAGACCCGCGCGCGCATTTGGCGCTCGACTCTTTCGCGCTCAGCTGCGCCCGTTGCGTCGCGCAACTCGCAACGGTGATGGGCGGTATCGACGGCCTCGTTTTCACGGCAGGGGTCGGCGAGCATGCGGCGCCTGTGCGCCAAAGCATTGGCTCGAGGCTGGCTTGGCTCGGTCTCGCGATCGACAACGATGCGAACGCTCGGCACGGCCCACTGATCTCCACGGCCTCGAGCACCATCGCCTGTTACGTCATCCCGACCAATGAAGAACTCATGATCGCGCGCCATGCCTTGGCGGTCATCCGGCGTGCCGCGTGAGACCTTTGCCGCCATTCCTTTGGGCCAATAGGCCAACTTCGCCCGGCATCGGGCCAACAGCAGGATCGTCTCATGACAAGTGCAATGACAAGTGCAATCACTAGGCCAATTTCGTCAGCGCTGACTCCGTCACCCAAGGGATTGCCGGCGAGCTTCGGCCCGATCGCCACAGATCCGGTGACCGAGTACGCGCGCGATTTTTGGCAGCGGTCGGTCATTTTCCTGGACATCCTGCGACAGCGTGGCAACCAGCAGGCGGAGATCACGGCGCGGCCGATCAATTCGGTCCTGATCTTCGATTACCAGATCGTGCTCCGGGGCGAAGACCTGCCGCGTCCAGTCAATTACGCGCTCGTGCGCGTGATCCCGCCCGAGGGCACCAAAATCGACGAGCGCAAACGCCCCGTGGTCGTGATCGATCCGCGAGCCGGCCAGGGGCCCGGCATCGGCGGCTTCAAGCCGGTCAGCGAGATCGGCGACGCATTCAAGGCGGGGCATCCTGTCTATTTCATCGGCTTCGCCGCCGAGCCCGTGAGAGGCCAGACGGTTGAGGATGTCGCCCGCGCCCACACGGTGTTCACCCAGAAGGTCATTGAGCTTCATCCAGAGGCCGAGGGCAAGCCTTTCATCATCGGCAATTGTCAGGCCGGTTGGCACGCGATGATGGCCGCCTGCATGCGCCCCGATCTCGTCGGCCCCGTCATGATCGCCGGGGCACCACTGTCCTACTGGGGCGGGGTCCGTGGCAAAAACCCGATGCGCTACAACGGCGGAATCCTCGGCGGCAGTTGGCTCGCTCAACTCACCAGCGACCTCGGTGACGGCAAGTTCGACGGTGCCTGGCTCGTCGCGAATTTCGACAACCTAAACCCGGCCAACACCTTCTGGACGAAGCAGTATAGCGTCTGGGCCGATCCTGAAAAGGAGCAGGACCGCTATCTCGAGTTCGAAAAATGGTGGGGCGATTTCATCACCCTGCGCGGCGAGGAGCTGCGCTACATGGTGGACAACCTCTTTATCGGCAACCGTTTTTCCTCGGGACAGATCGTCACCGGGGATGGTACCCGCCTTGATCTGCGCGACGTAAAATCGCCGATCGTCTGTTTCTGCTCCCAAAAGGACAACATCACGCCGCCGCAGCAGGCGCTGGATTGGATCGTCGACAACTATCGCGGCGTCGACGAGATCCGCAAGTCCGGCCAGACGATCCTCTATTGCGTCCATGAGACCGCGGGCCACTTGGCGATCTTTGTCGGCACCAAGGTGGCCGCGAAAGAGCATGCCGAATTCATCAACGTGCTGGACCTGATCGACTGCATGCCGCCCGGTCTGTACGAGATTCTGATTACGGAGAAGGCAAAGGATGACGTTGGCGCCGATCTGATCGCGGGCGATTACAATGTCCGCATCGAGGCGCGCAGCATCGACGACATCCGGGCACTCGGCGGCAACTCGACCGAGGAAGACCGCGAGTTTGCGACGGTGGCACGGATGTCCGAAGTCAACCAGAGCTTCTATCGAACCTATGTCGAGCCCTGGGTCAAGGGAATTGTTCATCCGCAGTTCGCCCAGGCGACGTTGGCGATGAATCCTCTCCGGCTCAGCTACGCACTGTTCTCCGACAAGAACCCGATGATGCGCGGGGTCGCGGCCTGGGCCGAGCAAGCCCGCGCCGAGCGAGCCCCCTCCTCGTCTGGCAATGCATGCCTAGCGATGCAGAAGCAGTTCGCGGAAGCCGTCGTCAAGCTGCTGGACATGTACCGTGATTTCCGCGACCAGATGGTGGAGCAGACGTTCCACATGGTCTACGGCTCGCCCGCGGTGCAAGCCTTCTACGGCACGTCGGCAAGCGATGCCGATCCGCGGCCGCGGCCCGGCAGATCCCCTTGGACGCAGCTGGAGCTCGAGGCGGAGATTGCCCGTCTTAAGTCACACCTGGCCGAGGGTGGGCCGCTTGAGGCGGCAGCCCGCGCGATCATCTACATCACCGAGGCCCAGCGTTTCGTCGATGCGCGCTCGTTCGAGGTTCTCCGTCGGTTGCTCGAGGCGCATCCCGAAGTCACTCTCGAGCATGTCAAAGCAGTGCTGCGCGAGCAGTGCGCCCTGCTCGCCATTGACGAGCGTGGCGCGATGGCAGCGTTGAAGGAGCTTATGCCGGCCGATGCCGCGGAGCGACGTGATCTCATGGACAAGGTCAAGTTGATCGTGACGGCGGCAGGCAAGCTGAGCGACGACGCGCAGCGTCGGCTCCAAGAAGTCGAGGGCTGCGCGGAAGCGACACCGCGCAAGTCGCCCGCCACCAACCGGCGCCAGCCTGTGGCCGCGATGACCGCGGGCGGAATACCGGCAAGGGCTCAGGCACGGAGCGAGAGCCAGTGATGTGCTGCCCACAAGGAGAACCGAGATTGCGCCCAAGCCTTAGCTGCTGCTTGGCAAGGTGAGACAGATGCCCGAGTCCCTTCTGTATCACATCCGGACGCTGTCGATCGTGGGCGATGTCCTGCGGATCGCTTTGCCCAAGGGCGCGGGCCCCTCCTGCGGTGACCTCGCCGAGGTGCGCGACGAGCAAGGCCGACCGCGGATTGCCCAGGTCGTCAAGCTCGACCAGGAGGCAGCATCGCTCCAGGTTTTCTCCGGGGCCACGGGGCTGACAACTCGCGCCAAGGTGCGCTTTCTCGGCCATCCGCCGGACGTCGTGTTCTCCCCGAACATTCTCGGCCGCGTCTTCGGCAGCAACGGTATCCCGCTGGATAACGGTCCGCCCCTGACCACGGACCAGCGGATCGAAATCGGCGGACCCTCGGTCAACCCGGTGCGGCGGACGCTCGCCTCGAACATGATCCGCACGGACGTACCGATGATCGATGTCTTCAACTGCCTTGTGGAAAGCCAAAAGATCCCGATCTTCTCGGTCTCCGGCGAGCCCTACAATCAGTTGCTCGCCCGGATCGGCATCCAGGCCGACGCCGATATCGTCGTCTTCGGCGGGCTTGGCATGCTGTTCGACGATTACTGGCGCTTCCGACAGACCTTTGAGGACGCGGGCGTGTTCTCTCGCAGCGTCATGTTCGTCAACCAGGCGTCCGACCCGATCGTCGAGCGGTTGCTGGTTCCAGACATGGCGCTCGCCGTGGCGGAACATTTCGCGGTCGAGGAGAAAAAGCGCGTCCTTGTCCTCCTGACCGACATGACCGCGTTTGCGGATGCCCTGAAAGAGGTCGGCATCTCGATGGACCGCGTGCCGTCGAACCGGGGCTATCTCGGCGATCTCTACAGCCAGCTCGCGCGGCGCTACGAGAAGGCGGCCGATTACCAGAGCGGCGGGTCGGTGACGATCCTCGCGGTGACCACCATGCCGGGCAACGACATCACGCATCCGGTCCCCGACAACACCGGCTACATCACTGAGGGACAGTTCTACCTGCACGACGGGGTGATCGACCCCTTCGGCTCGCTCTCGCGCCTCAAGCAGAACGTGATCGGAAAGGGGACGCGGGACGATCATGGCGCCGTAATGAACACCATGATCCGTCTCTACTCAGAGGCGCGTGACGCGCAGCAGAAGCAGGCGATGGCTTTCGAGCTGTCGGACTATGACCGCCAGCTGCTCAAATTCGGCGGCCTGTTCCGGGAACGCTTCATGAAGATCGACGTGGCCCTGCCACTCGATAAGGCGCTCGACCTCGCTTGGGCGACCATGGCGGCGTGCTTCACCCCCGACCAGCTCCTGATGAAGCAGGCACTCATCGACAAATACTATCCGAAACAGACGCTGCAGGCGGCCTGACCCATGCCGCTCAATCTCAGCAAAACGCAGCTGGCGAAGGAGAAAGCCAATCTTGCCATGTATCGCCGGTACCTGCCGTCGCTTGATCTGAAGCGCCAGCAGCTCACCGGCGAGCGCAACAAGGCGAAGGCGCTGCTCTCCAAGATCCAATCGGAGATCGCGCGGCGCATCGAGGGGATCGGGGCCGAGATCCCCATGCTCGCGGACAAGGACATCGACCTGAAGGGGCTCGTGACCTTGAAGACTGTCAAGCTCGGCGAGGTCAATGTCGTCGGCCAGCGTCTGCCCAGACTCGTGGACATGGAGGTGGCTGTTGCTCCGTATGGCTACATGGCGCGACCGCCCTGGGTTGACCTCGTCGTTTTGCGCCTCAAGGAGGTGTTGCAGCTGCGGGTCGAGGCTCAGGTCACGCGGCGCCAGGTGGCGCTGCTCGATGCCGCCGTGAGGAAGGTGACGCAGCGCGTCAATCTCTTCGACAAGGTGCTCATCCCGCGGGCCAAGGCCAGCATCCGCCGCATCGATATAGCGCTCGGCGATCTCGAGCGAGCCGCCGTCGTCAACTCCAAGATCGCCAAGCGCAAGAACGAGGGAGTTACGATATGACAATCGCGCGCCTCCAGCGGATCACCCTCTGCGGATTGTCCGAGAACAAAGCTTCCCTTCTTGAGACGCTGCAAGAAGCCGGCTGCGTGCATCTCGTGCCTTTACGCCAAGCCGGGCCCTCGGCACTTAGCGACGCAGGACCGCTGCGGCGCGCCCGTTCAGCGCATCGGCACCTCACCGACGCCCCGCTGCAGCTGCGCCCTTGGCCGAAGAATCACCAAATCGACACCGGCGCCGTTATCGATGCGGCGCTGAGGAACAAGGAGCGCCTCCGCGCAGCGCGCGACCGGCGCGACTTTCTTGCGGAGCGGATCGTCGCGCTCGAACCGTTTGGTGACTTCAATCTACCACCCGAAGACGCGCTGCGCGGCATGAAGCTTTGGTTCTATGTGCTGCGCCTGAAGCAAGGTGGGGCCCTGAAGAAGCTCGACCTACCGTGGCAGATTCTCGGCCGCGACCGTCAGCACCTCTATCTGGTGCTGATCTCACGGGACGAGCCACCGGCCTCAATCCTCCCGGTGCCGCGCGTGCATACCGGGGCCCAAGCGCTGTCGGCCCTGCGCGACGAGCTCGAACAGGCCAACGTCGAGATCGAGGAGGCGGAGGTGGAGCGGGTGGAACTCGGCCGCAGCCGTCTAGCGCTCGGCCTCAACTTGGCGCAGGCGGAGGACGCGGAAGACCGTCAGGCTGCAGCTCAAATGACGCGCGACGAGGAGGGCGTCTTCGGTCTTCAAGGCTGGGTGCCGACGGAGGATGCCGGGCGGATCAGGGCGCTTGCCGAGGCGAACGGCCTCGCCGCCGTTCTCGAGGATCCCCTGCCCGGCGACGCGCCACCGACTCTGCTCGAGAACCCGGGAACCTTTGCGGGCTCTGGGGCACTCACAACGTTTTACACCACACCCGGTTACCGAAGCTGGGACCCAAGCCTGATCGTGTTCTTCGCGTTCGCCATCTTCTTCGCGATGATCCTGGCCGATGCTGGCTATGCTGCTATTATGGGAGCTGTCCTCGCCGTTTACTGGCTGCGACTGGGCAAGTCGGCTGGCGGGCGCCAGGCGCGGATCATGCTGGCCTTCATGTTGGTCGTCGCCGTCATCTATGGCGCGCTCGCGGGCGCGTATTTCGGAGTTGCACCGCCCAAGGGTAGCCTGCTTGCCCGCATCGCAGTCATCGATGCCCAGAATTTCCAGGTGATGATGCGCGTGTCGATCATCTTGGGCATCCTGCAGATCGCGCTCGCGAATGCCGACGTCGCCTGGCGGAACTGGGGAACAGCGCTTGCTTTCGCCAAGATCGGCTGGATCATCACGCTGTTCGGTGGCCTCGGAATCTGGCTGGCACCATCGGCCCTTTGGTACTCGGCGTTCGCCGCGGGCTTGGCCGCGGTGGTTCTCGGCACAGCGGCAGAGCGCTCGATCAAGCACCCGTTGGACTGGCTCCTGCGTGCCGCCGATGGCGCCCTTGCAGCAACCCAGGTGACGAAGCTCTTCGGCGATGTGCTGAGCTACATGCGGCTTTTCGCGCTCGGGCTCGCAAGTGCCTCGCTCGCCGCGACCTTCAACGGGCTCGCGTCCTCGAGCGCCAAAGATTTGCCTGGGCTAGGGGTTCTGATCGCGATCCTGATTCTTTTGTTCGGCCACGCCATCAACATCGCTTTGTGCATTCTCAGCGGGGTCGTGCACGGTCTGCGGCTCAACTACATCGAATTCTTCGGCTGGGCTCTGTCCGACGAAGGCTACCCGTTCAAAGCGTTCAAGCGCAGGAGCACACTCAAATGGACGAGTTAATAGTTTTGCTCGGGTGGATCGGCATCTATGGCGTGATGGCTCTCGGGGCCATCGGCAGCATCATCGGATGTGCGGTTGCCGGGCAGAGTGCCATCGGTGCCATGATGGAGGTCGAGGGGGGTTACGGCAAGTTTGTGGGCGTGTCGGCCATGCCCTCCACGCAGATCATCTTCGGCATTGTCATCATGTTCTCCCTGAACCAGCACGTGACGCCCCAAAATGGCGGCGCGCTTTTCGCGATCGGTGTCCTCGCCGGCGTCGCGTTGCTGCTGAGTGGCATCTGGCAAGGCCGCTCAGTTGCCGCGTGCATCGCCGCATCTAAGGACAAGCCCGAGATCTTCGGTCTGTCCCTCGCTCCGGCAGCAATTGTCGAGGGCTATGCGGTCTTCACCTTCGTCTTCGCGCTGGTGCTCGCGGGGTCCATTGCGCACGCCAGAGGAGCCTGACGATGCCCAACGCAACCGCGCAGCAACCCGTCGCTTTCGGGATTGAGCAGCTGATCCAGCGCCTGAAACAGGAAGGCGTCGACGAGGGCCGTGCCGATGCTCAAAAGGTCATCGCTGCAGGCGAGGCCCGTGCGCGCGACCTTGTGGCGAGGGCCGAGGCCGAGGCGAAAACTCGGATCGATGCGGCAACTCAGGCGGCAGACCGTCTGAAGCGAGGCGGAGAGGAGGCGCTCAAGACTGCGATGCGCGACGCGGTCCTCGAGCTCAAGGAGGATTTGAGCACCCGTTTCGCCCGACAGGTCCAGGGCGTCATTGCGAAGCTCTCGACCGACCAGGAGCTGCTCAAGCAGATGATCCTCGCCGTGGCGAGCCGCGCCCGCAACGAGGCCGGCCTCGACGATGCAAAGGCGCTGGAGATCATGCTGCCTCGCACGGCGGTCGGGATCGACGAGCTGCGCCGCAATCCACAGGAATTGCACGAGGGCGCGCTTAGCCAGTTTGCCCTCGCGTCGGCAGCGGACATGCTGCGCGCGGGGGTCACCTTCGCGCGGGCGACCGACGATGCCGGCGGCATTCGGGTTGTCCTCAAGGACGACGGCCTGCTGCTTGACCTTTCCGATGCTGCCGTCGCAGACGTGATCCTGCGCCACCTCCAGCCACGCTTTCGCGCCCTCCTTGAAGGCGTGGTGAACTGAGGGCGCGCGATGGCGGGGACGCAGTATGTGCAACTCGTGGCGAGCCTGCCGGCTCTGGGACCGCCGCTGGCCGCTAAATCAGTGCCGATCAATCGGGTACAGCTGCAGAGGCGGCTGCACGACATGCTCACGCCCGACCACCTATCCGAGCTCGAGACCGCGGCGAGCATGCTTGCGTGGCCGCGGCAGCCATTGCCCGAGACCGACGCAGACTTCGTCCGCAAGGCGGACAAGGTGCTACCGACCCTGCGGAGCGCGACGCTGCGACGGCTCATGCAGGACCAGTTCGAACTGCGCACCATCATGGCCGCCCTTCGGCGTCGCCATGCCGGCCAGGATGCGCCGGCCGCCGGGACGATCTGGGGCTACGGCCGGTACGTCCGCCGCCTGCGCGAGCATTGGCGAGAGCCTGGGCTTGGCCTCGAGCGAACACTCAAATGGGTGCTGCCGGCCAGAGACAAGCTTGAGAAGGACGATGCCGTGGGACTCGAACGGATCCTGCTCGAGGCTGCGTGGCGCCAAGCCGACCGCTTGGCCGACACCCACGATTTCGATTTCGAGGCGGTCGTACTTTACGTCTTCCGCTGGGACTTGCTGGATCGCTGGATCCGCTACGACGTCGAGGCCGCGGCAACACGTTTCGGCACTTTGGCCGCTGAAGCTCTCGACGCTGCCCCGATGCCACTTAAGGCAGACCCTGACCTGATGGAGGCCGCTACATGATAACCGCGCAAGGCTCTGCAAACGACGCCGAGGTTGGTGGCAGCCCCAGCATGGCCACGCGGCTGGCGAAGGCGCCGACGGCCACCATCATCGCGGTGCAGGAGGACATTGTTCGCTTCAAGCTGACCGACGCCGACAAGGGGGAGATCGTCAAGAACGGGGTGGTCTACGTCCTTCCCCGCCAGCAGCAGGGCGCACGGCTGAAGGCGGAGATCCTGCGGGTGATGGGCGATGCGGCCGACGCGCAGGTCTACGAGAGCACGGGTGGTATCCGCCTGGATGACCCTGTGGAGCAGACAAATCGGCTCCTGTCGATCAAGCTCGGGCCGGGGCTGCTCGGCCAGGTCTACGACGGACTGCAAAACCCGCTCGAGGTGCTGGCACAGGGGCATGGCGTGTTCCTCCCGCGTGGCGTCCAGGCGCCTGGCCTCAACCCGTCAGCCAAGTGGTCCTTCACCTCGTCGAAGCGGATCGGCAACAAGGTGTCGGGCGGCGACACGATCGGCACGGTGCCGGAAAGAACCATCATCCACAAGATCATGGTGCCGTTCGACATCTATGAGCCTATGGAGGTCACCTGGATCCGCGACGGCTCCGTCACAGTGGATGAGCCGATCGCACGGCTCCGCGACGTGGCCGGTAATGAGCGGTCGCTGACCCTTGCCCAGGAGTGGCCGGTACGGACGCCTCTGCCGCGCGATCTGCTTGCTCGAGGGGCCTCCGTCCGGCTCTATCCGGATGCGCCGCTCGTAACGCAGCAGCGGCTCATCGACACGTTCTTTCCCATCGCCCTCGGCGGCACCGCGTGCATCCCTGGCCCGTTCGGCGCCGGCAAGACGGTGCTCCAGAACCTGATCTCGCGCCATGCCGACGTGGACGTGGTGATCGTCGTGGCTTGCGGCGAACGCGCGGGCGAGGTCGTGGAGACCATCACCGAGTTTCCGACGCTGACTGATCCGCGGACCGGGGGCTCGCTGATGGACCGCACGGTGATCGTCTGCAACACCTCGTCGATGCCGGTCGCCGCGCGCGAGGCATCGATCTACACCGGCCTCACCCTCGGCGAATACTATCGCCAGATGGGGCTGCGAGCACTGCTCATCGCCGATTCCACCTCGCGTTGGGCCCAGGCCATGCGCGAGACCTCGGGCCGTCTTGAGGAAATTCCCGGCGAGGAGGGCTTTCCCGCCTATCTCGACAGCTCGATCAAGGCAGTCTACGAGCGCGCCGGGGTTGTAAAAACAAATGACGGCAAGGTCGGTGCTTTGACCATGATCGGTACGGTGTCGCCGGCCGGCGGCAACTTCGAGGAGCCTGTCACCCAATCGACACTCTCTGCCGTGAAGTGTTTTCTCGGGCTCTCCGCCGAGCGCGCCTACAAGCGCTTCTACCCGGCGGTCGATCCGCTGCAGTCCTGGTCCCGCTACCGCGAGCAGCTCGCTCCGTGGTTCAAAGCCAAGATGGATCCTGACTGGAACGGCCGCGTGGAGCGCATGCTGGAGCTCCTGCATCACGGGGACGAGATCCTGCAGATGATGCAGGTCACGGGCGAGGATGGCGTGACGCTCGAGGACTTCGTGACCCAGCGGGCATCACTGTTTCTCGACATGGTCTTCCTGCAGCAGGACGCGTTCGACAAGGTCGACTGCGCATGCCCGTCTGAGCGGCAGAAGACACTGTTCGACATGGTCTATGCCGCAGCGACTTGCGCTTACGCGTTCAAGGACAAGGCTTCGGCGCGGGATTACTTCACGAAGCTGACGGGCCTCTACAAGAATCTCAATTACGCCGCCGCCGGATCCAACGATTATCAACGAATCGCGAAGTCGATCGAGAACCTCAATCGCTCGGTCGCGATAACCGCCGCAAAGCCGGCCGCCGGCGCCGCAGCTGGCGCTTGATCTGGTCAGTGAGGCCACGCTTCTGGCCTGAGGTGTAGACGCGCAAGCCGGCGCCGTGCGGCGCGTTATGGCCGCGATAGCCGGCATCGGCGAAGACGCGGATGAGCGAGGCGCCGGCCTGCCGGCTGATCGCCGGGATGACGGTGCCGAGCGTGTGCTGCACGTGGCCGTCACCGAAGCCCGCCGAAGCTTGGCCGAACGTTCCCTGATCGATGGTCATGCCAGAAGTGCCGTTTTTCGGGGTTGAGCCAAATCAATGACGCGTCGCCTGGCTCTGGGATACGCAATTGAGGATCATCATCCGCAATATGAGCCTTGGCTATGGCTTCGCAGGGCTTCAGCAGATCTCGTCGCCTCCGCGCGGACAAGGAGTTCCGGTGAAACTCATCGTTTCCATTCTTGCTTGCCTGGCCCTGGCTTCACTCGCAACCGGTGCTCCTCCCCCTTCGCCTGACATCCGCCCCGTCCGAACCATGGTCGCCACCATCCAGTCCGAGGGAGAGCCAGTGTCCCTCACCGGCTATATCCGGGCGCGCACCGAGGAAAGCCTCGCCTTTCGCATCAGTGGCCTGATGATCAAGCGTTCCGTCAATGTTGGGCAGGTCGTCAAACCAGGCGATTTTGTCGCCGAACTGGACCCCAAGCCGCAGCAGGACGCATTCCGCGTCGCGCAGGCGAATTATGCCGCGGCCCAGGCCGCCGTTCGTGAAGCTACAAACAACTTCGAGCGCCAGCGAGCGTTGGTGGGCAAGGGGGCGACCACCCGCGTTCTGTTTGATGCCGCTGAGAAGGGACTTGTCAGCGCCAAGGCCAACGTCGATGCAACCGCTGCCCAGTTGCATACGGCCCAAGACCAGCTCGGCTATGGCAAACTGCTGGCGGACGCGTCCGGCGCCGTGATTGCCACCGGTGCGGAGCCTGGCGAGGTGGTGCGGGCCGGCCAAATGATCGTCACAGTTGCGCAGAACAACGGCGCCGATGCGGTGTTCGAGGTGCCCGACAGCCTCTTCGTGCAGGCTTCTCCCAAGGCGCTGGTCAGCATCACACTGACCGATGATTCCTCGGTCCACACGGTCGGCCGGGTTCGGGAGGTGGCCCCGCAAGCCGATCCGATAACGCGCAGCTATCGGGTGAAGGTCGGGCTGACTGAATGGCCGGAAGCCATGCGCTTGGGCGCGACAGTCACCGGCACAATCCATTTGCCGGCCGTTCCCGGTATCGTGTTGCCGGCAACGGCGCTGACCAGTGTGGAAAATCATGCGGCGGTCTGGGTCGTTGATCCCGCAAGTCACCAAGTGTCTCTGCGCCGCGTCGCGCTCAAGCGCGAGGATTCATCCAACATCATCGTAACAGGTGGGCTGCAAGGTGGCGAACTCGTGGTGACCGCCGGCGTGCATGCCTTGCGACCCGGTCAGACCGTTCGCCTGCTGGGGGCCCCTGGATGAGCGGCTTCAACCTATCTGCCTGGGCAATCGCGCACCGTTCGGTCGTCTACTTCCTGATGTTGGCGCTCGCTGTCCTCGGCATGGCCTCATACAAGGCACTGGGACGCAACGAGGACCCCACTTTCACCATCAAGACGATGGTGGTGCAGGCACAATGGCCAGGCGCGACGTTGCACGACACTCTGCTTCAAGTGACCGAACGGCTGGAGCGCAAACTGCAAGAGACGCCGCACCTCGACTACATAAAGAGTTTCACCACGGCGGGCCAATCGACGGTGTTTGTCTATCTGAAGGGATCGACCGGCCCGAGGGCGGTGTCAGATACCTGGTATCAGGTCCGCAAGAAGGTGCACGACATCCAGTTGACGTTGCCGCAGGGCGTGATCGGCCCTGTCGCTGATGACGAGTTCGGCGACACTTACGGCATCATCTATGGCTTCACCGCAGACGGATTCACCAACCGCGAACTTCGCGATTATGTGGAGGATATCCGCTCACGGCTGCTGCAGGTGACCGACGTCGCCAAGGTGAACCTCATCGGCGCCCAGGATGAGCGCATCTACGTCGAATTCTCGCCGGAGAAGCTGGCCGGCTACGGCCTCTCCGCTTCCTCCCTGATCGCAACCCTGCAGGCGCAGAACGCCGTGGCTCCGTCGGGCACGATCACCACCAATGCCGAAAACATCATTCTGCGGGTCAGCGGTGCCCTGGCCTCGGAGAAAGACATCCGCGCCATCAACTTCGCCGTGGGTGACCGGAACATCCGTTTGGCCGATATTGCCGAGGTACGGCGGGAGGACGTAGACCCGCCGGAGCCGATTTTTCGCGTCAATGGCAAGCCCGCTTTGGGCCTGGCGGTTTCCATGCGTGACGGTGGGGACGTGCTCGCGCTGGGTCGCAACATCCAGCAGACCATGCAGGAGCTGAAGGCGAATCTTCCCATTGGCATCGAACCGATCCTGGTCGCCGACCAGCCGGAAGTGGTCAGCCATTCCGTCAACGAGTTCATGGAAGCACTGTGGGAATCGATCGCCATCGTGCTGATCGTGAGTATGGTGAGCCTCGGCCTGCGCGCTGGCGCCATCGTGATCGTCTCGATCCCGTTGGTGCTGGCAATCGTGTTCACAGCGATGCAGGCATTGGGCATCGACCTTCAGCGTGTCTCGCTCGGCGCCCTCATCATCGCCCTCGGCCTGCTCGTGGACGATGCCATGATCACCATAGAGAGCATGGTCTCCCGCCTGGAGCGTGGCGACAATAAGGAGCAGGCCGGCATTTTTGCCTACGCCTCTACCGCTTATCCGCGGCTCACCGGAACATTGGTCACAATCGCGGGGTTCATGCCCGTGGGGTTCGCTCGCAGCGATGCCGGCGAGTACACGTTCTCTATGTTCGCGGTGGTCGCCCTGGCCCTGCTTTCGTCCTGGGTGGTCTCGGGCCTCTGCGCCCCGGTTGTCGGGGTGGCACTGTTGCGCCCCCCCAAGCATGCGCATGGCGAGACCCTGGGGGCGCCAATGCGCCTGTTCCGGCGCTGTCTGCTGGCGGCAATGCGAGCCCGGCGGGTCACCATCCTGGTCACGGTTGCTCTGTTTGTGGCCGCTCTTTTCGGTAGCCGGTTGGTGCCACAGCAATTCTTTCCCTCTTCTGACCGTCCTGAGCTGCTGGTTGATCTGAAGCTGCAGGAGAACGCCTCGATCCTGGCAACACGGGATGTGGCGGAGGCGTTCGACAAACTGCTCGCGGCCGACCCGAATGTCGAGCGTTTCTCCACCTATGTCGGCCAGGGCGCTATCCGGTTCTACCTGCCGCTCGACGTCGCCTTGCCCGACCCCGCCTTCGCTCAGTCGGTCGTGGTGACCAAGGGGCTCAAGCAGCGTGAGCAGGTGCGCGCGCACCTTGAACAAGAGTTGGCGACACGCTTCCCGCAGGTGGTCGCACGCATCTATCCGCTGGAGCTGGGTCCGCCCGTCGGCTGGCCGGTGAAGTATCGTGTGAGCGGGCCTGATGTGGTGCACGTGCGCGCGATCGCCATGCAGGTCGCGGACTTGCTGGGGACGACGCCGGGCGTGCGCAACGTGAACTTCGATTGGGTTGAGCCGGCGCGGGTCATCCGCATGCGCATTAATCAGGACCAGGCGCGGCAACTCGGCCTTAGCTCGCAAGACGTGGCGCAAGATCTGAATGCCGTCATGACCGGCACCACCGTGACGCAGATACGCGACAACATCTATCTGATCGATGTGGTCGCGCGTGCGGAGCGCGCACAGAGGACCTCCCTCGAAGCACTTGAATCGATGCAGATCCCTCTGGCCGGCGGTCGCGTGGTTCCGCTGCGGCAGATCGCCCATTTCGAGTACGCGCAGGAATTTCCCAGGGTTTGGCGTCGCAATCGCGTCCCGACCCTGACCGTGCAAGCTGACGTGCTGCCCGGTCTGATGCCCGCAACGGCCGTGCAGGCTGTCCAACCGCGCATCGACAAGCTCGTGGCAACTCTACCGGCCGGCTACCACGTCGCCACCGGCGGATCGGTGGAAGAGAGTGGGAAAGCACAGGCGTCGGTGGTGGCCGTCGTGCCCGCGATGGTGCTGCTGGTGCTCACCATCCTGATGTTCCAGATGCAGAGCTTCCAGCGCGTGGCCCTGGTGCTGAGCGTGGCGCCGCTCGGCCTGATCGGCGTGGTCGCGGCCTTGCTGCTGGGGCAGAAGCCGCTTGGCTTTGTCGCCATCCTCGGCGTGCTCGCGCTGACCGGCATGATCGCACGGAATTCGGTCATCCTGATCGATCAGGTCGAGAAGGAAAAAGCGGCCGGCCGGCATCCATGGGACGCGGTTGTCACCGCCACGATCCACCGCACGCGCCCGATCCTGCTCACCGCCTCCGCCACGACCCTCGCCATGATCCCGATCGCGCCGACAGTCTTCTGGGGCCCGATGGCGTTTGCGATCATCGGTGGCCTCGCGGTGGCGACGGTGCTGACCCTGATCTTCCTGCCCGCGCTCTATGTCGCCTGGTTCCGGATCGCCGAGCCTTCCGAGTTCAAGGTCGCAACCGAGACTGAGACACATGTGCTGCACGCCTGATGCCACCTGTGTATTTTCGTGTTTACCTCGCACAATCAGAGCAGGCGCGAACCAAAAAACTCGCGGCGCACAATTTGGCCGGGCTGGTCCGCATCGCCCCGCTGACCTGGAAACCTTCCTGGCTGCTTCCCTAAAGTAGCCTCGTCATGCGCCTGATCCCCGCGATTTCCGCATCCGCGACCTCGGAACTCTCGATGCGGCATTACATCCGGGCGAAACGGATCACGCCAGACCTCAAAGATTGGTCCTGGATCCGCAAGCTGCCAAATGCGCCGACGCTCTCCGAAATTGCCCGCTCGAAGAAGCCCATCGAGCCACCCGACCCGGCCATGGTGATCTGCTCATCGCCTTCGCAGCCCTGTTCGCGCTGCGGCTCAAGAACCTCCAGGAGATCAAGCGCGACACACATTTGTTGGAAGCTTGCGTCCTCCTTCTGACGCGGTCCTGAGCCTGTCACGCCTCAAATAAGGGCCGCTATCAGGGCGTGCACGGCCGCCTTGGCGAGGTGCTCGGCTACCGCGTCCGTCAGAATCCCGGCGAGCGCAGAGCCGCGCGCCGGCGCGCTTGGTCGCTGGCCTTGGCAGCCCAAAGCTGCGAGTAGCCGCGTGCGGGTCGCGGCGCTGGCTTCATAGAGTACGGTCACGCTGCCGGTCACAAGGTTCACCCGCACGCTGGTCACGCCGCGAATCTCCAGCAGGGCAGCGCGTCGCGCAGCGGCGGCGTCGGCATTGTCCCGCAGGCTCGGCAGTACGGCGCGCAAACGTCCCGGAATGTCATGCGCGACATTCGGAAGGCTCAAGGTGAAGGGCACCGCGCGCTGCCGCAGTCCATCGACGTCGAGAAGTGCGGCCATCGCCCGCCTCCTTAAAGTTCAAGCTGTTTTCTGAAACTCAGGAAGGATTGGCCGCTTACGGCTCAGCGCTTAAAACGCGGGAGCCTCGGCGGCCACATGTCTGGCCCGAGCACGGTTGCAACTCCTGGGTGTCGTCACAGCGGGCGAGAAACGCCTACTGTCGCACTCCGGAGATTGGCTGCTAGATCGCGGGTTCATGTGATCCCTTGTCGCGTTGCGGGGCCGGCCGAGGCCGGTGGGTGAAAACAAAGGGATCGACGCAAAGCACATTGGCCTCATCATCAATCGCGAGCGCCCCATACCCCAGCAAAAAAGCCGGATCAAGCAAAAAATCCCGCCCAGCGAACAGGTCTGCCCATCGCGTGATGGTTCGCATCAGGTTCGGGGGCGGACACAGGTTCGCCCGGACGCGCTCAGCTTTTTCCGGGCCGTCGCCACACCCCTCGACCAAACCGCGTGCCGATTGTCGCGGCAACTCCCGCCGTGACCGTGGACGTGGTCGGCGGTTCCCTGCTTTACGGTTAAATTTGCCACATTTCTGGAAAGCTTAGCGGGTGTCGCATGCGTTGCGTAATAGGTCGGGGATTGACCCTGCCCTCCTAGCGCGAAGCTCGCATGCTCCAGCGCATGCACGGCACGCGCTAACTCGACTGCTTGTCCGCGGACAATACGGAACCTCGCGCGCAGTGGTTCATGGCTTGCGCATCAGCGGCCGCATGCCGTTCAGACTTGCGAGAATGGCGGAGCCATTACTTAAAACGGCGGTCATATGCGGCGCGATGAGCCCCCCCGGCAGCGCCAAACCGAGTGCGAGCGTGTTCATCGCCGCCACGATTGCATAGTTTTGCTTCACTAGCTCGACGGTGTCGCGCGACAGCTCCACCGCCTGCACGAGCTTCCAAAGATTATCCTCAAGCAGCACGATGTCGGCGGATTCATGCGCAATGTCGGCACCGTGCTTCATCGCGATGCCCACGTCGGCATACGAAAGCGCCGGGGAATCGTTGATGCCGTCACCGACCATGGCAACGACCCTGCCCTCACGCTGCAACCGTTGGATCGTCTCTAATTTGTCGACCGGCAGCAACTCGGAGACGTGGCGCGTTATCCCAAGTCGACGGCCGACCGCCTTCGCGACCACGTCAGTGTCGCCCGTCAACACGATCGTCTCGTGCACCCCCGACGCATAGAGCCGCTCGATGACCGCCCGGGCCTCCTCGCGGATCTTATCGGCGTAGGATACAAGCCCGGTAAGCTCCCCGTCGACGGCAACAAACACGCAGGATTCGCCGCGCTCGTTGAGCGCCGTGAGATCCGCGCGCGCGCAATCGAGACGGATGCCGCTCTGCCGCAGGAAGCGCTCGCTGCCAACGTGCACGTGCCAGCCATTGACCTGCCCCTCGACGCCCAAGCCGACGCGAAACTCTGGCTGCACGCATTCGGGGATCCCCAGATCCAGTTCGGCCGCCCGCGACCGCAGCGCTTCGGCCACCGGGTGCTTGAGACGCCTTTCCGCCGCGACCGCGATGCCAAGCATTTGGTCGGAGGAGATCCGATTACGATAGCTAACCACCTCGCGCACGGCAGGCGTGCCGTGGGTGAGCGTGCCGGTCTTGTCGAAGACGATGGTATCAACTTCGGCCAGCCGCTCCATGTGGCGGCCGCTTTTGACGACAATGCCGCACCGGGCGGCGTGCGTCATCGACGATAGCACTGTGGTGGGAGCGGCAATGCGGATGCCGGTGCCGTAGTCAACGATGACGAGCGATAGGCAACGGTTGAAGTCGGTGGTGATCAGCGCACTACCGGCCGCGAGCCCAAGCATCGGGATGACGAGCCTGTCGGCGAGGCGTTCGGCGTGGTTTTGTATGCGTGTGTCGCCAATCGGCGCGCCGTCGACAAGCTGTGCGATCTGCGCGGCCGTGGTCTGCATGCCGACACGCTGCGCGCAGATGGTGATCTGGCCCTCGCGCACCACGGTTCCTGCGAATGTTGTTTCGCCCTGGCCGCGCGTGACTGGCAGGCTTTCGCCGGTGATCATCTTCTGGTCGATCATCGCGCTGCCTTCCGTGATCTCCCCATCCACCGGGATCAGCTCGCCGTGGTAGACGATCACCGTGTCGCCTGCGGCCAGCTCTGCCACCGGCACGGCAACGACATCGCCGCCCGTCACGCGCCAGGCGGTCTTGTCCTGAAACGCCAGAAGTTCGCGGACCGCCCGTCGCGAGCCGGCCGCGGTCAGATCGCGGATCCAGTCACCGAGATGAACCAGCCAGACGA
>Ga0310811_10001353_pt1 | contig 30961 bp, 27 predicted proteins | sample YCmetagenome_FD_207642 | JGI IMG/M metagenome (GOLD analysis project Ga0310811, IMG submission 207642) | Soil microbial communities from experimental microcosm in Duke University, North Carolina, United States - YC | ecosystem: Engineered > Artificial ecosystem > Soil microcosm > Unclassified ...
CCGTCCGGGTGGCCGCGACGCGGCCCGACCTCGTCAGGTCGCTGACGCTGATCTCTCCGGCCCTGCCCGACCTGCTGCCCCGGTTCGGCCCGGCCCGCGTGGCCATGTCGGCCGCACCGCGCCTGGGCGAGATCGCGATCAGGAAGCTCAACGGCGTCCCCGCCGACCGGCGCGTCCGGGCGACCCTCAGCTGGTGTTACGCCGACGGGAGCCGGGTCCATCCCCAGCGTCTCCGTGAGGCGGAGGAGGAGTTGCGCCGACGCGACGGCCTGCCGTACGCGGCGGCGGCGATGGTCGGGTGCGCCCGGGCGATCGTGAACGAGTACTTCCGCGTCGGTCCCGGCAACCTGTGGCGGCAGGCCGCCCAGGTCACGGCCCCCACGCTCGTCATCTACGGCCGCCGCGACCGGCTCGTCGACGCCAGGATGGCCCTTCGTGCGGGCCGTGTGTTCCCGGACGTCCGGCTCGTCACGCTCGCGAACGCGGCGCACGTCGCCCAGATGGAGTTCCCCGAAGCCGTCGCCAGGGAGGCGCGCCGGCTCATCGCCGAGACGTCCGCTCCACGGATGTCCGCCGCGCGATCAGCGTGATTGGGGAATGCGGGATACCCCGGTTAGGTTGTGAGAAGAGCTTGTGATGGGCCCATGGAGCCGAGCGCGACCATTGGCGCGAAAACGGGAGTGGAACTGTGTCGTTGCCACCGCTGGTAGAGCCGGCAGCTGAGCTGACCGTCGACGAGGTGCGCCGCTACTCACGCCACCTGATCATCCCTGACGTGGGCATGGCGGGGCAGAAGCGGCTCAAGAACGCCAAGGTCCTGTGTGTGGGCGCGGGCGGTCTGGGCTCACCCGCCCTGCTGTACCTCGCCGCGGCCGGGGTGGGAACCCTCGGCATCGTCGACTTCGACATCGTGGACGAGTCGAACCTGCAGCGCCAGATCATCCATGGCCAGTCCGACGTCGGCCGCCTCAAGGCGGAGTCGGCCGCGGCCAGCGTCCGCGAGGTCAACCCGAACGTCAACGTGGTGATCCACAACGTGGCCCTCACGACGGACAACGTGATGGACATCTTCTCGGGCTACGACCTGATCGTGGACGGGACGGACAACTTCGCCACCCGCTACATGGTGAACGACGCGGCCGTCCTCCTCAACAAGCCGTACGTCTGGGGCTCGATCTACCGCTTCGACGGCCAGGCGAGCGTGTTCTGGTCCGAGCACGGCCCCTGCTACCGCTGCCTCTACCCGGAGCCCCCGCCTCCCGGCATGGTGCCGAGCTGCGCCGAGGGCGGCGTCCTCGGGGTGCTGTGCGCCTCGATCGGCTCCATCCAGGTCAACGAGGCCATCAAGCTCATCACCGGCATCGGCGACCCTCTCGTCGGCCGCCTGATGATCTACGACGCGCTGGAGATGAAGTACCGCGACGTCAAGGTCCGCAAGGACCCGGAGTGCCCGCTGTGCGGCAAGAACCCCTCGATCACCGAGCTGATCGACTACGAGGCGTTCTGCGGCACGGTCTCCGACGAGGCGCAGCAGGCCGCCGCGGGCTCGACCATCACGGCGGCGGAGCTCAAGGACATGCAGGACCGGGGCGACGACATCTACCTGATCGACGTCCGGGAGCAGAACGAGTACGAGATCGTCAACATCCCCGGCGCCGTGCTGATCCCCAAGGGCGAGTTCCTGAACGGATCCGCGCTGGAGGGCCTGCCGCAGGACAAGAAGATCGTCGTGCACTGCAAGTCGGGTGGCCGCTCCGCGGAGGTCCTGGCGGTCCTCAAGAGCGCCGGCTTCTCCGACGCCGTCCACGTCGGCGGCGGCGTCCTGAGCTGGATCAAGACCATCGACCCCAGCCTGCCGACCTACTGACGGGCATTCGCTGATCGGCTGACATACGGCCGTCGCCCTCGCTGAGCGGGGCGGCGGCCGTACGGGTGTTCCCGGGCATCGCCGTGATCGTGGGCGGTCAGCCGGGCAGGACCGTCAGCCCGCTCGGTGAGACGATCTTCTGCAGGTTCCGCACGTAGTCGGCGAACGCCGAGCGGCCCTGCTCGGTGAGGCTGAACCAGGTCTTGGGCCGCTTGCCGACGTATCCCTTGCGGATGCGCACATATCCGGCGGTCTCCAGGGCGCTCGCGTGCTTGGAGAGCACCGAGTCGCTGATGCCGAGCGTGTCCCGCACGAAACCGAACTCGGCCTCCTCGGCCGCCGCCAGCACCGACACGATCTGCAGCCGGGTGGGGGCGTGGATCACGGGATCGAGCTCCATCACGCCCCTTTCTCGATCTTGCGAGCGATCATCCGGGAGATCCCCCGCGACACCAGGGGGCCGGTCGCCGCCACGAATGCCGTCATGACGAGCGCGGCGTACGTCCGAGCGTAGGCGATCTCGTCGGCGTGCCAGCGCAGGGCCAGGATGAGGCAGAGGGCGAAGCAGGCGGCGAGCCACGCCCCGAACACGGCGAACCCGCCGCGCGGCAGCAGGCTGCGGTGGGCGGTCATCCGGCGGGTCTTGACGAGCACGGCGACCATGGCGCCGAGCGCCGCGCAGAGCAGGACGGCCACGCCGCCGGTCAGCGGGCCGGGGACGCCGGGTTCGGTCACGATCTGCATGCCGGTCACGAACAGCGAGACGCCGATCGCGTACCACGTCGGGAACCAGGGCTGTGATCTCACGGCCCTGGTCTGCGTGTCCCGGATCGTCGCGAGACTCCGTGCGGCTTCGTCGGCGTTCACGGGGGCTCCTCGAGACGTCGCATCATTACCTTTCCATCATGGAAAGTACTTTTCGCTTTCCATAGCGTCAAGTACTTTCCGGGGTATTTGGGGAGATAGACGCCCTTGGTGGGGCTAAGGTCGCTTGGTAAACCCGCAGCGAGGGAGCGGAGACCCCGGTGAGTGAGTGGCGGACCTGGCCGGCTCTCGTGGTCGCCTCCGTGCTCACCCTGGTCTGCGCGGTCGTCGCCGGTGTCGCGGCCAGTTCCGCGGCCGCCGAACTCACCCGGGGGCCCAGTGCGGCCGAGGTGCGGCAGGCCGCGGCGACCGAGGTCGCCGGCCGCTGGCAGACGTGGCCCGCCGGCCGGATCTTCCCCCCGACCCTCACCTACACGGGCGAACAGGGCGGCGAGGAGAAGGCCAGCCGGGTCGGCATCTCGTCGAAGACCGACTGCAAGGGCGCCGTCGACGCCGCGCTCCAGGCGGCCGTCCGGACCGCGGGATGCAAGGCGATCCTGCGGGCGACCTATCTGGACGCCCTCCAGGGCATGGTCGTCACGATCGGCGTCGCGGCCTTTCCCGACGCTCGGTCGGCGGACGCCGCCGAGGCGGCGCTGCCTCAGCAGGCGAAACCGTCCCCGGGCCTGCGCGCCCTGGCCTTCGACGGCACCGTGACCGACCGGTTCACCGCCGCCGCCCGCCAGGCGGCCACTCTGCGGCAGGCCGGGCCGTACATCGTCCTGACCACAGTGGGCCAGGTGGACGGGCGTCCCGCCCGCGCGCTGGGCAAGCAGCGCCCGGCGATGTTCTCGTTCACGGACGACCTCTCCGAGGGCGTCGCCGACGCTCTCACCGTCCCGTCACCTCTCGAATGCGGGGGCAAGGAGGCGCCATGCTGAGACGCCTGGCGCTCGGAGTCGTCACGACCCTCACGGCCGCGGCGCTGCTGCTCCCCGGCACGACCGGTACGGCTCTCGCGGACACGGTCCGTACGAGCCAGCAGTCGGTGTTGCGGACGCTCGACGTCGAGCACGCGTGGAAGGTCACCAAGGGGCGGGGGGTGACGGTCGCCGTCCTCGACTCCGGCGTGGACGCCCGGCATCACGACCTGGCCGGATCGGTGATCACCGGCAAGGACTTCACCGCCGGCGCGACCCCGCGCGGAACCGCGGAGGTGCGCCTGCACGGCACCTACATGGCCTCACTGATCGCGGGCCACGGGCACGGCCCGGGAGCGGCCGACGGCGTCATGGGGGTCGCGCCGCAGGCGAAGATCCTCTCCGTCCGGGTGATCCTCGAGGACGAGGAGGCGGGCTTCCGGAAGTTCAACTCCGACCCGCGGTACGCGGGAGTGGTCGCCAAGGGGATCCGGTACGCCGTGGACCACGGGGCGGACGTGATCAACCTGTCGATCTCCAAGGACCGGCCCACGGAGGCCGAGCGGGAGGCCATCCGCTACGCGATCTCCAAGGGCGTCGTCCTGGTCGCGGCGGCGGGCAACGACGGCACGGGCAAGCGGACCGCGCCGTACTCCTACCCGGCCGCGATCCCCGGCGTGATCTCGGTGGCCGCCGTGACGCCGGCCCTGATCCGCGCCTCGTTCTCCAACCGGAACTCCTCCGTGCTCGTGGCGGCGCCCGGCGTCGACGTCCTGGGCGCGGGCCCCGGCGACGAGTACTGGGTGGGCCGGGGCACCTCGCAGGCCACCGCGCTGGTCTCGGGAGTGGCGGCGCTGATCAAGTCGCGCCATCCGGCGATGTCCCCCGCTCTCGTGGCCCAGGCGCTGAGTTCGTCGCCGGTCAGGAAGTCGGGCTACAACACGGGAACCGGCTTCGGCGTCGTCGACGCCTATCGCGCCCTGACCGTCGCGAACACCCTGGCCCGCCACCGTGCCACCGCGTCGGGCCCCGGAGTGCAGGATCCGGCCCGCGCCGTCGGGAAGGGCGCCCACGACACGCCCGCCGCCGTGAAGGTGCGCCGCGACCAGCGGACGATCGCCATCTCCGGCGGCATCGCCCTCGCGGGGCTGGTCAGCGCGGCCGCCAGCCTGATCGTGCTGATCCTCCTCCTCCGTCGGGCACGACGGGAGGAACACGACGATCTCGCCATGTCGCCTCCTCAGCCCCCGGGTCTTCCGACGTAGCATCGAATCATGCCGCCCGAGGAGCCCAGGACACCGCCCGGTGGTCGGCGTGGACTGCCCCTGGGCTCGTCCGCCGGCCGGGCACGAGCGCGTCGCTGGCCCGCGTCCGGGAGACGGGCGATGGCGGCCCAGGCCGCGAAGGAGCAGGCGGAGCTCAAGCGGGGCCTCAGGTTTCGCTCCCTCTTCCTGACGTTGATGGGTGTGGTGCTCGCCGTCGGAGCCCTCGACATCCTGCTGGGCTCGGTCGGGCTGATCCAGGAGACGCGCTCGCGTCCCCTCACCGACGAGGAACGGGCCCAGTACGCCGCGCAGGACGTCGCCAGGCGGTGGCACGCCTGGCCGGTCGGGATGGTCTTCCCCGAGGAGCTTCCGTACAACGGCCTCGGGCGGGCCCAGCAGTACGCCCACCGAGTCGGCGTGGCCCCCGAGGAGGTCTGCGCCACGACGGTCGACTCGCCCGTCGCCTCGGTCCTGCGCGAGCAGGGCTGCCGGACGATGCTGCGGGCCACCTACGTCGACCAGACGTCGACGTTCGCCATCACCGTGGGCGTCGCCGTCCTGAAGGACGAGGACGCCCGGCTGGACGCCGCCACCAAGCTGCCCGTGGACGACCGGGTGGGCATCCGGCCCGTGGCCTTCCCCGGGACGGTGACCGACATGTTCGGCGCCGCCCAGCGGCAGCGGACCGGATGGGTGGGGGCGGGGCCGTACATCGTCTTCTCCGCCGTCGGGTACACCGATGGCAGGACCCGCGACTCCGTCCCCATGGAGGAGCAGTTGAACAGCGAGATGTGGCCGACGGCCGAGTCGATCGCCGGACGCATCGCGCGATCCCTGGGCGAGCCGCCCGACGTCCCGCGATGCACCCAGGGGAACGTGTGCTGAAGCCGATCGCGCTGTGCGCCGCCGTCGCGGGCGCCCTGCTGGCCGCGGGGCCGTCCCATGCGGCGCACGCCGAGTCGAGGCCGGGGGCGGGTGAGGAGCGCTGGGCGCTGGACGCGATCAATGCCGAGGAGGCGTGGAAGGTCACCAAGGGCGCCGGTGTGACCGTGGCCCTGCTGGGCGACGAGCAGGTGGACGCCGAGGTGTCCGAACTCCAGGGAAGGATCACGCAGGGGCCCGATCTGTCGGGGGAGCTCTTCGACGACTCCCCGGACACGTCCACGGGTGACGTCACCGCCGCGGCGTCGCTGATCGCCGGAAGCGGCGGCCTGTCCGGTGTGGCGCCGGAGGCGCGGATCCTGTCCATCAGGGTCGCGACCGGCGAGCCTGAGCTGGTCGCGGCCGATCCTCAGGCCGGGGTCGGCGGGGCCCAGGACAGCCCCCTGGCGCGCGGCATCCGGTACGCCGCCAACCACGGGGCCACGGTCATCTGCATCCCGATCGCGGGCTACGGCATCGACCGGGCGGACCGCGAGGCGGTCTCCTACGCGTTGTCACGAGGGATCGTCCTGGTCGCGGCGGCGGGGGACGGGGGCCAGTCGGCGTACACCCAGCAGACGGGCACCTCCTACTGGCGCTTCCCCGCGGGCTATCCCGGTGTCATCGGCGTTGCGGGAGTCGACAGGCAGGGCCGCAAGACCACCTCCAGCAGCGACAACCTGTCGGTCCTCGTCTCCGCTCCGGGGGCCGACGTGCCCGCGGTCCTGACCGGGGGCAAGCACGGCACGGTGTCGGGGACCGGCGCGTCGAGCGCGCTGGTGGCGGGGACAGCCGCGCTGATAAAGGCGAAATATCCGAATATGACGCCCGAACTCGTGTCGCGGGCGCTCAGCTCGACCTCGCATCCCAGTCCGAGCGCCGGCTATGACGACAAAGTGGGATTCGGTGAGGTCGACGCGGGAGCGGCCGTGGCCAAGGCGGCCGAACTGGCGGGATACGCCCAGGCGGCCCCCGTGCGGGACGATCTCCACTTCGGGAAGGGGCCGTTGTCCGAAGCGCCCATGCGCCCGGGGCCCGATCCAGTTAGGCTCTGGATCTACGCAATCGCCGCCCTCGTCGGCCTGGGCGGGTTCTGCGGCGCGATCGTCGTCCTCAGCCGCAGGTGATCACATGTTGGCCGCCATTTGGCGGCGTTTCGGATTTCGACGACAGGGCGACGTCAAGTTTCGCTAAGGTCCATGCCTCATGGGGTACGAGTTGCGCGTGGAGCGTGCAGCACCGCTCGCCTACGCCGAACTCGCGAGCGTGATCTCGGCCGGCGCCGGATTCGAGCTGCGCGGGACACCGGAGGCCGGCGAGCTGGTCGCGTGGCACGGTGACTCCGCGCATCACATCGCGACCTGGTCGGGACGGCTGGCCGGTAGGCCGGGATCGGACTGGCAGGTGGCCCAGCTGGCCCGCGTCGCCGACATGCTCGGCGGATGGCTCGTCGGCGAGGACGGCGAGACCTACGGGCTCAGGAACGGCGTCGTCGAGCAGGTCAACGGCTCCGCGACGTACGAGTTCGGGAAGCTCGAGGAGATCGTCGCCGCCGGGCCCACCGAATGGAGCACCTGAGCCGACGGCGCGGTGAGCCCCCGCCGTACGCCGAGAGAGTGCTCGACCTGGTCGAACGCATCCCGAAAGGCCGGGTCATGTCCTATGGGGACGTGGCGGAATACCTCGGTGAGGGCGGGCCGCGGCAGGTGGGCCGGGTCATGTCGACCTGGGGCGGTGCCGTTCCCTGGTGGCGTGTGATCAGAGCCGACGGTTCGGCCGCGCCCGGCCTGGAGAGCGAGTGCCTCGCCCGGTGGCGCGAGGAGGGCACCCCCCTCAGAGGTACCCGGGCGGACATGCGCAGAGCTCGCTGGGACGGTGTTTGACTGCCTCGCCTCCGGCGAGGCGGCTGGGCTTTGTGCATGATCACGGATGGCGTTTCCGCTGGTCATGGCGTGCATAAACGAATGTGTGCATGATCACGTGGAGGGTTTGGGCAGGTCAGGGGGCATGATTTCGAACCTGTGCATGATCACGCCAAAGGGTGTGGCTTGCGTGAGAGTGGTGAGGCTCACGTGGGCCGCCTGGGATGTCCCATATCCGCCGGTCATGTCCGGCGTGTCGTGCGGCTGATCGCGACCACGTCGCGCTGTACTGGTCAAGCGGGCACGATCTATCCCAGTGTTCTGATGGAATTCTGAGCTGTGAGTGGTCAGAAATACCGTTTGGTGCGCCGGGGCGGGGTGAGCCGTTCCGCCCCCGTCCTGGACGAGCACCAGAGGGCCGTCGTCGAGCACGAGAGCGGCCCCCTGCTCGTGCTGGCCGGACCGGGCACCGGCAAGACCACCACCATCGTGGAGACCGTCGTCGACCGCATCGAGCGGCGCGGCGTGGATCCGGAACGGGTCCTGGTCCTCACCTTCAGCCGCAAAGCCGCCGGTGAGCTGCGCGAGCGCATCACCGGACGGATGCGCAGGACCACGAGGACCCCGCTCGCCCTGACCTTCCACAGCTACGCGTACGCCCTGCTGCGCCGTGAGGCCGTGCTCGCGGGTGAGCCGCCTCCGCGCCTGCTGACCGGACCGGAACAGCTCCTGGAGATCCGCAGACTCCTCCACGGTGAGCTGGAGGACGGAGCCGAGCGCTGGCCGGACCGGATGCGAGAGCTCCTCAAGACCCGGGGGTTCGCCGAGGAACTGCGTGACTTCCTGTCCCGGGCGGCCGAGCGCGGGCTGGACGGCGACGCGCTGATCGACCTCGGGCGCGCGCACGGCAGGGCCGACTGGGAGGCGGCGGGCCGGTTCTCCTACCGCTATCAGGACCGCTTCGACCTCGATCCCGTGCCGTCGATGGACTACGCGGAGCTGATCCGCGAGGCCGCGGGGCTGCTGACCGACGGCGAGGTCAGGAGACGCGAGCGGGACGCCTACGACGTCGTGCTCGTGGACGAATACCAGGACACCGATCCGGCACAGGAGTTCCTGCTCCAGCAACTCGCCGGGGACGGGCGCGACCTGATCGCGGTGGGGGACCCCGACCAGTCGATCTACGGCTTCCGCGGCGCCGACGTGCAGGGGATCCTGCGATTCCCGGAGAGGTTCCGCACGGCGGGCGGCGGCGAGGCCCCGGTCATCGCGCTCGGCGTCTGCCGCAGGAGCGGCCCCGAGTTGCTGGAGGCGTCCCGCCGCGTCGCCTCCCGCCTGCCCGCGGGCCGCCACCGTGCGCTCGCGCCGCTCGCCGACGCCGAGCCGGGCGAGGTCTCGGTGCTGCTCGCCGACAGCGACAGCCAGGAGGCCGCCGTGGTGGCCGACACCCTCCGCCGGGCCCATCTCCTCGACGGCGTGCCGTGGTCCTCGATGGCCGTCCTCGTCCGCAGCGCCGCCCGGCAGCTTCCTCTGCTGCGGCGGGCGCTCATCACGGCGGGCGTGCCCGTCATCGTGGCCGGTGACGAGCTGCCGCTGGTCCAGGAGCCGGGAGTGCGGCCGCTGATCACGTTGCTGAAGGTCGCCGTGCACTCGTCGTCCCTCGACGTCGCGACCGCGGAGGAGCTGCTGACCGGGGCGCTGGGCGGCACCGACATGATCGGTGTCCGCCGGTTGCGCCGGGCCCTGCGGGTCGCCGAGCACGAGGCCGCGTCCGCGTCGGAGGCGGCCGCTGAGGAGGGGCAGCCGGCCCTGCCGTTCACGGCCAGGTCGTCCGACGAGATGCTCGTCGCCGCGCTCAGGGACGCCCGCGAGCTCGTCAACGTCGAGCCGCATGTGGGCGCGCCCGCCGAACGGGTCGCGAAGCTCCTGAAGATCGCCCGCGACGCCGTACGGCACGGCCACGGCGCGGAGGACGTGCTCTGGGACGTCTGGCAGGCCAGCGGTCTCGCGGAGCGGTGGACCGAGACCAGCCTGTCCGGAGGGGCGAGGGGCGTTCAGGCGGACCGGGACCTCGACGGCGTCGTCGCCCTGTTCGACCACGCGGCCCGGTTCACCGACCGGCTGCCCAAGGCCGGCATCGAGGTGTTCCTCGACGACCTGACCTCCCAGGAGATCGCCGGCGACTCCCTCGCCGAGCAGGCCCCGGAGGGCGACGCCGTACGGATCCTCACCGCGCACCGGTCCAAGGGCCTGGAGTGGGACGTGGTGGTGATCGCCGGCGTGCAGGAGGGGGTCTGGCCCGACCTGAGGTTGCGGGGATCGCTCCTCGGCGCCGAGGAACTCGTCGAGTTGTCGGCCGGGATCGCCCTCGACAGCACCCAGGCGACGGCGGCCGCCCTGTCCTCCAAGCTGCTGGCCGAGGAGCGGCGGCTGTTCTACGTCGCGACGACCCGGGCGCGGCGCAAGCTGGTGGTCACCGCCGTGGGCGGCGAGGACACCGACGAGCGCCCGTCGCGGTTCCTCACCGAGCTGCTGCCCGGAGGGGTCGAGGAGGCGACCGTCGACGACCGCGCCCGCTGGCTGAACATGTCCGCTCTGGTGGCGGACCTGCGGGCGGCCGTGTGCGACGCGACCAAGCCGGAATCGCTCCGCCGCGACGCGGCCGGGCACCTCGCCCGGCTGGCGCGTGCGGGGGTGCCCGGCGCGAGCCCGCGGGAGTGGTATGCGATGACGCCGCTCTCCGACGACCGGCCTCTGGGCTGGCCCGACGACATCGTGCGCATCTCGCCCTCGGCCGTGGAGAACTTCACCAAGTGCGGGCTGCGGTGGGTGCTGGAGACCGCGGTGGGCGCGGGCAACTCCAGCGTGACTCAGAGCCTCGGGTCGGTCATCCACGCGATAGCCGTGCTGGCGGCTGAGGACGGCGTGGACCTGGTCGCGCGGCTCGACGACGTCTGGGAGCAGTTCGACTTCGGCGGCGTCTGGTTCAACCGCAAGCAGCGCAAGGTCGCCGAGCAGATGGTCGAGCGGTTCGTACGGTGGCACGAGGAGAACCCGCGCGAGCTCGTCGCCCAGGAGGAGGCGTTCACGGCGGTGGTCGCCGAGGGCGTGCACATCAGGGGCCGCGTCGACCGGGTGGAACGCGACGGCGACGGCCGCGCCGTCATCATCGACATCAAGACCGGGGCCTCCAAGCCGAAGGACGACGAGCTCGACCGGCATCCGCAGCTCGGGGTATACCAGCTCGCCACGCTGCTCGGGGCGTTCAAGCGGCACGGCCTCGTCGAGCCGGGGGGCGCCTCGCTCGTCCAGGTCGGCAAGGCGGCCGGTGTGACGGGCGCGGCCAAGGAACAGGCGCAGGGCGCGCTGCGGGACGATCCCGAGCCGAAATGGGCCGAGGAACTGGTCGAGACCGTCGCGGCGGGGATGGCGAGGAACGTGTTCGTGGCGAAGGTGAACGACGGCTGCCGGACGTGCGCCGCCAGGGTCGCCTGCCCGGTCAACGACAACGGGGGCCAGGTGTGCTGAGTCTCCGTACGATGGCCTGATGCTGAGCCCCGCGGACCTCGCCGCCAAGCTCGGCGTCCTTCCCCCCACCCCGGAGCAGGCCGCCGTCATCGACGCGCCCCTGGAGCCGGCGGTGGTCGTGGCGGGCGCGGGCTCGGGCAAGAGCGAGACCATGGCCGGGCGCGTGGTGTGGCTGGTGGCCAACGGCCTGGCGCGGCCTGAGCAGATCCTGGGGCTCACCTTCACCAGGAAGGCCGCCGCGGAGCTGGCCGAGCGCGTGCGCAAGCGGCTGAACGGGCTGGCGGCGGCCGGGCTGGTCGAGCCGGAACTGCTCGACGCGGAGCCGGCCATCTCGACCTACCACGCCTACGCCGCCCGGCTGGTCACCGATCACGCGCTCCGCGAGGGGCTCGAGCCCACCATGCGGCTGGTCACGCCGGCCGTCTCCTGGCAGATGGCCGCACGGGTCGTGGGGCAGTACGACGGCCCGATGGACAAGGTGGACCTCGGTCCGCCGAGCGTCACCGCCGCCGTGCTGGAGTTGGCCGGTGAGATGGCCGAGCATCTGCGGACCTCGGGAGAGGTGCGTGAGGTCGGCGACTGGCTCCGCGACCACCTCGCGGCCCTGCCGGGTAAGACGATCCTGGCTCAGCAGCGCCCGGTCAGGACCCAGGCCGTCCGGGAGCAGTTGCTGCCGCTCGTCGAAGCGTACGAACGGTTGAAACGCCGCCGCGAGGTCATCGACTACGGCGACCAGATGGCGCTCGCCGCGCTGATCGCGTCACGGCATCCCGAGGTGGGGGTGTCGGAGCGCTCCCGCTTCTCCGTCGTGCTGCTCGACGAGTACCAGGACACGAGCCATGCCCAGCTCGTCCTGCTCCGGGCGCTGTACAGCGGGGGCCATCCGGTCACGGCCGTGGGCGACCCCTGCCAGTCGATCTACGGGTGGCGTGGGGCGTCGTCGGGCAACCTGTCCCGGTTCCCGCAGGACTTCCCCACCTCGTCGGGGGACCCGGCGCCCGTGCGCCAGTTGTCGGTCAGCTTCCGCAACGGCGAGCGGGTGCTCGGCGTCGCCGCCGCGCTGCAGGCGCCGCTCCGGCAGGAGGCCGGGCAGGTGCCCGTGCTCGTCCCCGGTGCGAACAGGGCCGGTCGGGGACGGGTGGTGTGCGCGTTCCACGAGACCGCGGAGGCCGAGGCCGAATGGGTCGCGGAAGGCGTGGCCAGGACACTCGGACTCGAAGGGGCGCCCGACGGGCTGCCCTGGGGGGAGGGAGAGCGCCCCAGGCGCGGCGCCGCCGTACAGCCTCAGGACGTCGCGATCCTCGCCCGCAAGCGGTCACAGTTCCCCGCCCTGCGCCGGGCGCTCGAGGCACGGGACATCCCGGTCGAGGTGGTCGGCCTCGGCGGCCTGCTCACGGTGCCGGAGGTGGCCGACATCGTGGCGACTCTCCGGATGCTCTACGACCCGACGGCCGGAGACGCGCTGGTGCGGCTGCTCGCCGGGCCGCGCTGGCGGATCGGCCCCGCCGACATGAAGGCCCTGGGCGACCTCGCCCGTGATCTGAACCGCGAGTTCCACGGCGGGCCACGGCCCGACGACCCGCTCGAACAGGTCGTCACGGACATGGCGGAGGAGCGCGGCAGCCTGGTCGACGCTCTCGACGAACTGCCCGACCGGCCCGAGTGGCTGGAGGTGTTCTCGGCGCCCGCCCGCGTGCGACTGCCCGCGCTCGCCCTCGAACTGCGCCACCTGAGATCCCACGCGGGACAGCCGCTCCCCGACCTCATCAGCGAGGTCGAGCGGCGTCTGGGGCTCGACATCGAGGTGGCGGCGCGCGGCGGGAGCCCGCTGGCCGCGCGTGCCGACCTGGACGCGTTCCTCGACGCCGCCTCGCGGTTCGCGGGCGACGCCGAGGACCCCACCCTCGGGGCCTTCCTCGCCTACCTCAAGGCCGCGGAGACCGAGGAGTTCGGACTGGAGGCCGGACGCGTCGGCGACACCAACAGCGTCAAGCTCATGACCGTCCACGCGTCCAAGGGCCTGGAGTGGCCGGTGGTCGTCGTCCCCGGCCTGTCGCAGCTCACCACGCAGAAGGGCGGGCTGGCCAGGGGCAGCGTGTTCCCCGCCACACCGGTGACGAACTCCCGGTGGACGGAGAACCCGCGCAAGCTGCCGTACCCCCTGCGCGGCGACAAGGCGGATCTGCCGGTTCTCGCGGGCCTGGACAAGGAGGCGCTGGCGGACTTCGACGAGCGGTGCCGCGACCGGGACCTGATGGAGGAGCGGCGGCTCGCGTACGTCGCCGTGACCCGGGCACACCACCTGCTGATCGCCTCCGGGTACCGGTGGGGCGGCTCGACCAAGGCCCTGGAGCCGTCCGACTTCCTCCTGGAGATCCGCGAGGCCGGCGCGCAGGTCATGGGCTGGACCGAGGACACCAGTGAGGAGAACCCCCTGCTCGCCGAGCCCGCCGAGGCCGTCTGGCCGCTCGTGTCCGTGCGCGAGTCGGTGCTGGACGGCGCACGTCTGGTGGAGGAGGCGCTGGCAGGCGAAGGCCGTACGGAGGTCACGGACGCGGCCGACATCAGGGATCGTGACCGGGAACGGGCCCGGGCCTGGGCGCGGGACACCGACCTGCTCATCCGGGAACGTGAGGCCAACCGGCGGCGGGGCGGCGGAGCCGTGGAACTGCCCACGCGGCTGACGGTGTCGTCACTGGTCACGCTGGCCTCGGATCCCTCGGCGTTCGCACGCCAGGTGCGGCGTCCCGTGCCGCGCAAACCCGCGCCGCTCGCCCGCCGGGGCACGACCTTCCACCGATGGCTGGAAACGCGCTGGGGACAACAGCGGCTGCTCGACGACTTCGACCTGCCGGGAGCCTCCGACGAGCCGTCGGAGGCCGAGATCCACCTGTCCGAGCTGCAGGAACGGTTCGAGGACAGCGAGTGGGCCGGGCGGGAGCCGCTGGATCTGGAGGTGCCGTTCGAGACCGTCATCGCCGATCGCCTGCTGCGCGGCCGCATGGACGCGGTCTTCCGGGAGGGCGACGGCTACGTGGTCGTCGACTGGAAGACCGGGGAGCGGCTCCACGGCAAGGCGGCGGAGACCGCTTCGGTCCAGTTGGCGGCGTACCGTCTGGCCTGGGCCTCCCTCACGGGCGTGCCGCTGGAGAAGGTCGGGGCGGCCTTCCACTACGTCCGGTCGAACGAGACGGTGCGCCCGGTCGACCTCCTCGGGGCCGACGGACTCACCGCTCTGATCGACCGGATCCCGTCAGCGGAATAGCTCAGGCGGCCGACCGCGCCTTCGGCCCGTCACTCGAATAGCTTCTCGGTCTCAAGCTTGATCCCGAACGGCTCGGGCAGCGCCAGCGCTTCCCCTGCTTCGACCGTGACGACCTGCTTGTACGGCTCTCGCATGTCGTCCTGCGCGAGATCCTCCAGCGGCTCGCTCATCAGAGTGACCGTCTTCGGGTCCGCGAGCGGATCGACGACGAGCAGCAGCGGCACTCCGGCCCGCGCGTAGTCGAACGGCTTCTCGAACCAGTCGGTCTGGCGTGTTCCCGGAGAGCACACCTCGACGACGAGCAGGGTGCTGTCGCCTTTGATCCGCAGATCGTCGACATGTTCGGCGTCTCGTGGCGCGACCATCAGGTCCGGAAGCCGGTGATCGAGGAACGGCGGGATGTGGACGGCGAGATTGTGGTGGAAACGCCAGCCGTTCGCGAGCTTGAGCGGGATCAACAGGTCCGCCAGCTCGTCCACGATGTGGGAACTCTGCTTGCTCTGCCACGGGCTCACGACGACTCGGCCCCAGGAGATCTCCGCGGTGTAGCCCGCGTCGTTGAGCTCCTGACAGAGCGCCACGGTCGCGGTCTCGTCGTCGAGGTCCTGAGGTCCGGGATCGGCCCGATCGAGTTCGGCGTCAGGTTGCTCAGGCTCGGTGTCAGGCTGTCGCTCAGCGGGAACGTGGTCGTTCCGCCCGTGCCGGGTGGGTCTGGTGAGCGCCATGTCGTCGCCATCCTCTCGGACTCCTTATGCGTCTGATGGTACGTGTCGTCGCTGGAGTGTGACGGAACGTAGCCACGCCGGAAGGTGGTCGAGAGGACGGGGTGGAGGAAATCCCCATCGCGGTGGAGAGTTCTCACTCGTATGAGCAACCCTCGTAGCGATCGGAGGCGCCCACATGACAGACAGTCGGGAACTGCCCGCCTATGTGTACGACCTGGCAGGCCTGGACGCCCATGCGGGAGCCGTACGAGCCGCGCTGGAGGGGGTCGAGCTCTACTACGCGGTGAAGGCCAACCCCGATCCCGAACTCCTGCGCGTGCTCGCCCCGCACGTCGACGGATTCGAGGTCTCCTCAGGCGGTGAGCTCGCGCACGTCCGGGGGTTGTTCCCCGCCGCGCAGGTCGCGCTGGGCGGCCCCGGCAAGACCGATGTGGAGCTGTCCGCCGAGGTCACCCGTCTGCACGTCGAGAGCCCCGGCGAGCTGCGCCGGTTGCTCGCGTCCGGCCGTCCGGCCGATGTGCTCCTGCGGGCCAACCTCGACCTCCCGGTCGAGGGGGCCTCGCTGGTCATGGGGGGAGGGGCGACGCCGTTCGGCATGGATCCGGCGGGCGTCGCCGAGTGCGTCGACCTGCTGGACAGGCAGGACACCGTCCGTCTTCGCGGGCTTCACGCCCATCTGGCGAGTGGGCTCGACGCCGCGGGGTTGCTGGAGCTGGCCGCCGGAGTGCTCGACTACGCGCGAGGCCTCGGCCTCACCGAAATCAATCTCGGTGGTGGCATGGCGGTGTCCTACCGTGACCCGGGCGCGCTGTTCGACTGGCACTCGTACGGCAAGGGCCTCGCGGGGATGCGCCGTCCGGGAGAGGTGCTGCGGGTCGAGCCGGGCCGGGCCCTGACCGTCTACTGCGGCCGCTACGTGACCCGGGTGATCGACGTCAAGCGGGTGCACGGCGAGCTGTTCGCCGTCGTGGCGGGAGGCACGCACCACCTGCGGACCCCGGCCACCAAGGGCCACGACCAGCCGCTGGCGACGGGGGAGCCCGGCGAGCCCGTCACGATCGTCGGGCAGCTCTGCACACCGAAGGACGTGCTCGCCCGCAGGGTGCCGGTGCGGCTGGAGGTGGGCGACGTCGTCGAGTTCGCCATGGCCGGGGCTTACGCGTGGAACATCTCCCACCACGACTTCCTGATGCACCCCAAGCCCGCCTTCCACTACCTCCGGGGCGAGTAGGCGACCAGCGGGTTGGCCACGGTGGTGTACCCGGCCGCCCGGTCGGCGGAGCGGGTCCAGCGGACGCCCAGATTGGCCTTGGCCGGCAGCGGCGCGCCCCCAAGCAGCTCCGCCAGCGGTGCGGGCCGTCCGCGCCGCCCGGCGTAGTCCTCCAGGATCTCGTGGGCGACGTGCCACAAGTCGTCCAGCAGCCGGTCCGTCCCGGCGACCGTGGCCGCCACCTCCGCGAGATGGTTGACCACGAGGCAGTAGACGACCCGGTTCCAGCCTTGTCCGGCCTCGTAGGTCACCGCCTCGGCCACCCGGTCCGGCAGGCCGGTCAGGTCGTGGCGGCCGGACACCAGCTTCGTCCCCTCCAGATCGCGGAAGACCGCCTCCGTGGGGAGGCCGTCGGCGCCGACGCCGATGAGGACGTTCTGGAGATGAGGTTCGAGGACGACCCCATGCGTGAAGTACGCGTCGAGCACCGGCGGCGCCACCCGCTCCACGTAGGCCCTCCACCAACCGAGCGGGTCCTCCCACCGGCGGGCTCGTACGGCCTCGGGCAGGTCGTCCCCGGCAGTCGCGAGCGCCCCGGCGAGGATCGGGGTCACACCGGGACCGCACTCCCGCCACGGGCCGGAACGGATGATCACCCCGAGCGCCTCGAACAGCCGGGTCCCGAGCGCCGCCGAACGGTAGCCGGGCTCGGGGAGCCAGCGCGTGCCCGGGAAGTCGGCGGCGAGGCGGCCGAAGATCGGGCGGAGCCGCTCGGTGAGCTCGACGGCTCCGATCAGCTCGTACCAGGCGTTCTTACGGACGCAGTTGGTGATCCGCACGTCGAGGCTGAACTTCAGGCAGTTCTCCGTGACGGCGTCGTACACCGTGCGCACCGACGATGTGGGGGTCACCGGGCGCGAGCCGTACCCGAGGTCGACGAGCCGTCCGTCGGCGAGCGGGTCCCGCAGGTCGTCGGCGACTAGCTCGAGTTGCCAGGGATGTGCAGGCAGGAGCGTGTACCCGACGGGGGCGGCGCCGAGCCTGTCGAGCGGCGTGGTGTCCCCCTGCTCCGCCACGAGATCGGCGCGGACCCCGAGCAGGCGCAAGGGGAACTCGGCGCGCGCCTCCGGGGCGTACCGGGTCAGTCCTGAACCGGTGTGCGCCTTCGGCGAGGGGTGGAAGGGATGGCCGTCGACGAGCGACTGCTCGGACGTCAGCCACGGGTCCGACGGCGGGCGGGTCCGCGCACGGGCGGTGAGCAGTGTCGCGATGGCGTCGCGGCTGGCGGCGACCTGCGCGGCGAACTCGTCGTTGCCCCCGTGCCCGCTCCCGCGGCCGTTTCCGTGTGCGGATGCGCGGCCGACCGCGTGGTCGACCGCGCCGGCCTCCTCCAACTCGCGCTCGGCGAGTTCGACGAGCAGGCCGGAGGTCAGGGGCAGCCACGACCCGTCCGACAGCCACTCGGCCCGGCCCTCGAAGCGCAGCGCGATGCCGCCGTGCGCGCGCACGCGGATCAGGGTCCCCGCGACCTCCAGCAGCAGGTACGGCTCGGCCGGCCACACGTGGCCGCGCGGGCCGCTGAGTTCCCGGGCGCAACATCGCAGCAGCGCGCCCAGCGTGACCTCCTCGGCCCTGGAGACGTGCGGGTCGAGCAGGAGGCGGTCCATGGGTGATGTGCCCCTTTGCATGGTCACGGATCAGGGAAGGCCAGGTCGGGCGGCAAGCCGCCGAATTCGCGCATGATCACGACCGGAGTCGCCGCAGGCCGGCGGGCATGATTGCGAGAGTGCGCATGATCACGGTCGGGGTTGTCGCAGGTGGGCGGGCGTGATCACGAAGGTGTGCATGATCACGGCCAAGGGGGAGGTGGTGGTGGGGGGTCATGGGCGGAGGTAGTTGGGGCCGGTCACGCCGTAGAACTTGTTGATGTCGGCGGCTCCCGACCTCCGCTTGTCCACGAGGGTTCCGGCGACGACCATCGACTTGCCGATCAGCCGGGCCGAGTCGAGGGTCCTGGCCCGCAGCAGCCGCGCCATCGGGTCGTCGCCGTAGGGCTCCAGCGCCGCCGACAACTCGTCCCTGATCAGCGCGGACGCCGAGGAGTCCGGGCCGGCCGCGCCCAGTGCCGGGAACACGATCGCGGCGGCGGCCAGGTGCAGCGTGATGGTCACGAAGACGTCGGCGAGCGCATGCGGGTCGTCGGTGAGCATGCGCCGGTCGGAGAAGGCGGGCGTCTCGATCCCGGCCGCGCCCAGGAGACCGGGGGACACGAGCAGGCCGTCGTTGTCCTTCACCAGCAGTCGCATTCGCCCGCCGCCGAAGACGAGCGCCAGGTTCTGCTGGTGGGCCTCGAGCGCCATGCCGTACCGGACGAACAGGCGGGTGTTCCAGGACAGGAGCACCGACAGGTAGTCGCGCAGCAGCGCGCGCACGTCCCCGCCGTAGTGGCGGTCGGCGAGGTCGTGGAGCACGAGTCGCCTCCCGTCGCCGTCCGGCCAGGGGGCGAGGAGGGCCGCCACGGGCACGATCTCGCCCTCGGGAAGGTCCCGGATCAGCCAGCCGAGGTACTCGTGGCCGGCGTGGCCGTAGGTCTGCTCGCCGGCCGGTGAGACCCGCGCGGCGGGCTCCCGGGCGAGGACCTCGCGCAGGAGCGCCTCGGCGAGCGCCCCGTCGCCGAGCGTGCCCGGCTTGATCGACCGCCGGTTGAGCAGACCCAGGGTGCTCGTCGCCAGCGGCAGCTTGAGGTGGGTCCGCTCGTCGACCTCGACCGTGCGCATGGAGAGGGTCGGGCGGACCGTCAGATGCGGTTTGGTTCCCATGACGACGCCGGGAAGGCCCTCGGTCACCGGCGCGGTCAGCGGATGGACGGGGAACGGCACATGGGTCGCGGCGAACCGCTCTGGGAGGCCGATGTCGCCCACCCTCGGCCACCAGTCCGGCAGCCCGATGTCGCCCGCCCTCGGCCACCAGTCCGGCAGTCCGGCGCCGGACAGTGTGACGCGCTCTCTCGGGACCGCCGCCCAGGCAAGTTCGAAGGAGGGGGCGAACTCGGGCGCGTGGGCGAGAAGGTCCGCCTCCGAGACGCCGAGACGGCACCGGGCCGTCGGATAGATCGGATGGTCGACGGTCGCGGCCAGCGCCTCGTAGAAGAGGAGTGTGCGCTCCCGGCCGCGCAGCCGGGCCGCGACCTCCGCGCGGTGGCGGTCATGGAGCACCAGCGCGGCCAGCGCCTCGTGGCACTCCCTGGTGAAGGCCGCGACCCCGGCTGCGTCGGCGGGGTCGGCGATCACGGCGAGGGTGTGCAGCACCTCCGCGAGGGTCGGTCCTCCGTTCTGGCCTGCCCTCCCCTCGGCGACGGCGAAGTCCTGGAACGGAGAGCCGGCGGCCAGCCGCACCCGCCTGCCGGAGGCCAGGACGACGGCGACGCCGTCCTTGTCGCTCGTCAGGCGGGACGCGATGCTCGCGTAGTCCTCCCGGAGCAGGGTGTCCAGGACGCGGGCCCCCAGGTACGTCTCCCTGCCGCGCACCTCGGTCACGCGATCGTCCAGGGCCGGAGTGCGCGGAAGGAGTCGACGGCGGCGTCCACGGTGACCTGGTCGGGGCCGATCGCCCGGACGATGCCGAGGTAGTCCCTGTTCGTGTGGGTCACCTCCACCCGGTCGCCGATCGCGCGCAGCGGGCGGTGCCAGAGCCGGACCCCGGCCGGGTCGCCGGCAGGCTCGTCCGGCGACACGGCCGACGGCGCCGCCGTGACGACGCCCGACCGGTCGGCGATCAGGCTGACCGCCGTGCCGAACAGGTCGTCCCGCGGGCCTTCCCGGCCGCCGAGCGCGTCCAGAGGCTCGCCCGCGTGGACGCGCAGGATCCATTCGTGCAGTGGCGCGCCGACGAGGTCGCCGAGCAGGAAGTCGCAGTTGTCGCCGATCAGCCGGTAGTTGACCTCGACGATGCGCGGCCCGTCCTCCGTGACCATGTACTCCGTGTGACACACCCCGAAGCCGGCGCCGATCGCGTCCAGCGCGGCGGTCACGTGCGTCACGTGCTCGCCGCCCGGATCGGGGTGCCAGTCCAGGCGCTCCTCGACGAAGTGCGGCAACGGGCCGAGTGTGGTCCTGAAGCCGCCCAGGACGCGGAGGGTCCGCCCGTCGCCCAGCGTCTCCAGCGTGTGGAGGCGGCCGTCGAGGAACTCCTCCGCGACCAGGACGTCGCCGGGCCGCCGCTTCCTGATCTCGGAGACGGCCGCGGCCAGTTCGTGTACGTCCGCGGCGAGCACGACGTCCTCGCTGGCCACGCCCATCGCCGGTTTCACGACGACCGGGTACGGCAGGGCCGGCGGCAGGTCGCCCCCCGGCGGGAGCCGTACGGACCGGACGGTCTCCACCGGCGTGAGGCGGCGGCGCGTGAGCGCCTTGTTCTTGGCGGTGACGCAGGCGCGCCAGTCCTTGCCCGGCAGGCCGAAGTAACCGGCGGCCAGCGCGGTCTCCGCCTGGAGGTGGTCGGAGTTGGAGAAGACGACGTCGGGCCGATGGTGACCGGCGATGACGTCGATCACCGCGCGGGGGTCGCGCACGTCGGTCTCGATGGCCTCATGGTCCGGATATCCGCCCGGCTGGTCGGTCAGGACGGTGACGTCCCACCCCAGCGCGGCGGCGGCGGGCAGGAAACCGTCCATCACGGAGTCGGTCGGGTTGAGCGCCGTGAGGTAGAGCCGCACGCAGATCCTCCGTAGGTAAGCCTAACCTAACCCGTCGCATCCTAGCCACGGTCAGATCGGTTCGCGCCGGGAATCGCCACCGGCGGCCGCGTGTTGTGGAGGCACCCGTGGAAGGATGACGCCGTGGAGATCTCGGAAGGCCTGCTCGGCCCGCTGCTGCTGGCACGGAACGCGATCGACCGATCGGCCGCGCTCCGGGGTGACGAGGAGTGGCTGGCCCGCGTGTGGGCCGACGAGAAGACGCGGGTCCTGGTCGTCCACGACGGCCAGACCGTCATCCGCCGGTTCACCGACGGCGCCGCCGTGGTGTTCCTGTCTCCGCTGGACGCGCCGGAGGGTCCCCGCTACCTCCTCGGCGTCGACCCGGACGGCGTGGCCTACTTCGCGGTCCAAGCTCCGCTTCCGCCCGGCGAGGCCGCGGGGCTGAGGCAGACGGGCGCCCTGCTCGACGATCGCGACGCGGGACTCGTCGTGTACGCCGTCGCCCTGGAGGCGTGGCACACGACTCACGAGTTCTGCCCGCGGTGCGGGAGCCGTACGACGATCACATCCTCCGGCCACATGCGGGTCTGCCCGAAGGACGGGAGCCAGCACTTCCCCCGGGTCGACCCCGCGGTGATCATGCTGATCCACGACGACGAGGACCGCGTGCTGCTCGCCCGCGGCCCCGAGTGGCCCGAGGGGCGCATGTCCGTCCTGGCGGGGTTCGTCGAGCCCGGCGAGTCGCTGGAGCACGCTGTGATGCGCGAGGTGCTGGAGGAGGTCGGCATCACGGTCACCGCTCCTCGTTACATGGGGAGCCAGCCATGGCCGTTCCCGCGGAGTCTGATGCTCGGCTTCGTCGCCCGCGCGACCACGACCGAGATCGTCATGGACCCCGTCGAGATCGCCGAGGCCCAGTGGTTGTCGCGGGACGAACTGGCCGCCCAGGTCGAGTCCGGAAGGCTTCGCCTGCCCGGCCAGGTCTCGATCGCCCGCAGGCTCATCGAGACCTGGTACGGCAAGCCGATCCCCGGCGATTGGTGACGGGCTGAGCCGCGCTCAGCACGCGCCCTGAAGGTGGCGCTTCACCTCGGCGACCGACGGGTTGGTCATCGTGTGGCAGTCGGTCACGACCGTGGGGACGACCTGGTTGCCGTTGTTCACGCTCATCACGAACTCGGCCGCGTCGGGATGCCGCTCGATGTCGACCTCGCTGTAGGCGATGCCCTCCCGGGTCAGCTGGCTCTTGAGCCGCTTACAGGGGCCGCACCAACTGGTTGTGTAGACCGTGAGCGACATGATCGTCCTTCCGTGCGCAGAGCCGAGTAATCACCGTCAACACGGCGGATCCGCGTCGTGTTCCCAGTTCCGGCCCTTTTCCCGAACCATGTTCGGTGATCACCTGTCGGACTCGAGTCGTGCCGCTATCCAGTCCTCGACGGTCTTGGCCACGCCCTTTTCGCGGTAGAGCGGCGCGCTGTGCTGCGTGCCCGGCATGACCTTGATGGACATCGGCACGCCGTACGTCTTCAGCGCCTGCTGGAGCAGCTCGCTCTGGTACGGCGGGACGAACTCGTCCTGCGAGTGCACGTCGAGCATCGGGGCGTCGCCGGCCGAGGCGTGGTCGGAGACCTCCATGCTCGCCCAGACGTCGGGACACTCGGAGGGGGCGCATCCCCCGGCGAGCGCCGTGGCGGTCTTGCGGAGCTTGCGCTGGTCGTGGCTCCCGCCCTCGCCCCCGTCGGCGTAGGACGTCAGCGGTGAGATCACGGGGGAGACGCCGACGACCCCGCGCAGGCCCGGAAGGCCGTTCCCGTAGGTGCCGACCGCGGCCGCGATGTGACCGCCCGCGGAGAAGCCGATGAGGACATAGCGGTCGGGGTCGGTGTTGTACCGGGCGGCTTGAGCGCGCGCGGCGGCGATCGCGGCGATCGTGTCGGTCCGCTGGGCCGGCCAGCGCGCGTCCCCCGAGAGCCGGTAGTCGAGATTGACCACGGTGTAGCCCAGGCGGGCGTAGGTCCTGCTGACGGTGGTCATGGTCTTCTTGTCACCGCCCGACCACCAGCCGCCGTGTATGACGAACACCGCCGGGCGGCGCGGCCCCTTCGTGTGCCACCAGACGTCCATCCGCTGCCGGGGGCCGCTGCCGTACGCCACCGTGCGGACCTTGATGTCGGTCGCGGAGGCGAGCGTCCGGGTGGTGGGCGTCGGCTTGTGAGACGGCTTGGGCGACGAGACGGGAGTGGGCTTCGTCACCGCCGCCGGGGACTTCACCGCCTCGGGCACCGCTCTCTGTCCGGCGAAGACGAACAGGATCGCGGCGAGGGCGAGCGCTCCGACCCCGATCGCCGCGCCCACGGCTTTCCGCACGGGCTGGTTCCCTCCCCGCTGGTACCGTGTGCCGACCCGGTCTCAGGACACGCCAGGGCGGCTGCTGGAAGGATGATGCCAGTACATCCGTCCGCATCGCATATTGGGAGCCCATTTGGACGTCCTCGAGGGCCTTGATCCCGAACAGCGCGAGGTCGTTGAGGCGGTGCGCGGCCCGGTGTGCGTGCTCGCGGGTGCGGGCACGGGCAAGACGCGCGCCATCACCCACCGCATCGCCTACGCCGTGCAGAGCGGGATCGTGGATCCGCAGGGCGTTCTCGCGGTCACCTTCACCACCCGGGCGGCCGCCGAGCTCAAGCAGCGGCTGCGCCAACTCGGCGCCCCCGGCGTCCAGGCGCGGACCTTCCACGCCGCGGCACTGCGCCAGCTGAGCTACTTCTGGCCGCGGGTCATCGGCGGGGATCCGCCCCAGGTGGTCGAGTCGAAGTTGCCGCTGCTGATCGAGGCCTGCCGGCGCCTGCGGAAGAATCCCGACCGCGGTGAGCTGAGGGACGTCGCCAGCGAGATCGAGTGGGCGAAGGTCACCCAGGTCGCCCCAGAGGACTACCCCGCCGCAGCGGTGAAGGCCCGGCGCACTCCTCCCGTCGCGCCCGAGGAGGTCTCCCGGCTCTACGAGGGCTACGAGACCCTGCGCCGCCAGCGCAACCTGATCGACTTCGAGACGATCCTCGAGCTCACCGCGGCCGTCATGACCGAGCACCGCGAGGTCGCCGCCCAGATCCGGCAGCAGTACCGCTACTTCGTCGTGGACGAGTTCCAGGACGTCAACCCACTCCAGAAGCTCCTGCTGGACACCTGGCTCGGCGGGCGCGACGACCTGTGCGTCGTGGGCGACCCGAACCAGACGATCTACTCCTTCACCGGGGCGACCCCGCACTACCTCACCAACTTCGCCGTCGAGCATCCCTCCGCCAGCGTGATCAGGCTGATCCGCGACTACCGGTCGACGCCGCAGGTCGTCACGCTGGCCAACCGGGTGATCGCGCGGTCGGTGCACCGGATGGAACTGGTCGCGCAGCGGCCGGAGGGGCCGGAGCCCGTCTTCACCGAGTACGACGACGAGCCGGCCGAGGCCCTCGGAGTGGCGCTGACGGTCAAGAAGCTGATCGCCGACGGCGTGCCCACCCGCGAGATCGCGGTGCTGTTCCGGATCAACGCCCAGTCCGAGGCCTACGAGCAGGCGTTCACCGAGGCGGGCGTGCCGTACCTGCTGCGTGGCGCCGAGCGGTTCTTCGAGCGCCCCGAGGTACGGCAGGCGGTCGTGCTGCTGAGGGGCGCCGCCCGGTCGGCCAACGACGAGGAGCCGCTGGCCCCCGGAGTGCACGCGATCCTGTCCGGGATCGGACTGACCGCCGAGCCGCCCAGTGGCGGCAAGGCCAGGGAGAAGTGGGAGTCGCTGAAGGCCCTCGCCGATCTCGCGGAGGACCTCGCGGCGGAGGGCGCCAACCTGGCCGCCTTCGTCGCCGAACTCGAGCGCAGGGCGGCCGAGCAGCACGCGCCGCCGGTCGAGGGGGTGACGCTCGCCTCGCTCCACGCGGCCAAGGGCCTGGAGTGGGACGCGGTCTTCCTCATCGGCCTCACCGAGGGCATGTTGCCGATCATCTACGCGGAGACCCCCGAGCAGGTCGAGGAGGAGCGGCGCCTGCTGTACGTGGGGGTCACCCGCGCCCGCGAGCACCTGCACCTGTCGTGGGCCTTGGCCCGCTCGCCCGGCGGCCGCCGCTCCCGCCGCCCCTCACGCTTCCTCGACGGCCTGTCGCCGCGTACCCCCGTCGTGAGCCGTGTGGAGCGGCCCTCCGGCGGCGCCAAGAAGACGGCGGCGCCGCTGCACTGCCGGATCTGCGGCAAGACCCTGTCCGTGGCGGCCGAGCAGAAGCTGGGCCGCTGCGCGACCTGCCCCGCCGACTACGATGAGGCTCTGCTGGAAAGCCTCAGGTCCTGGCGGTCGGCAGTGGCCAAGGAGACGAAGGTCCCCGCCTACGTCGTGTTCACCGATGTGACGCTGCAGGCCATAGCGGAGCGGGTTCCGACATCGGAGGAGGGCCTGCTCGCGATCGCGGGAATCGGACGCGTCAAACTTGACCGGTACGGCGAAGCCGTTCTGGATCTGTGCCGCGCCGCCACTAGTGTTACTGATGAGTAATAAATCCCCCGCGTGATGGAGGCCCCGTGAACTCGGCGCTCAAGGAGTTGCTGGGTCTGCTCGACCTCGAGCAGATCGAGCTGGACATTTTCCGGGGGCGCAGCCCAGAGGAGCGCATTCAGCGGGTCTTCGGCGGTCAGGTCGCCGCGCAGGCGCTCGTGGCGGCCGGTCGCACGGTCCCCTCCGACCGCATGGTTCATTCCCTGCACGCCTACTTCATCCGGCCCGGCGATCCCGCCATCCCGATCGTCTACAACGTCGAGCGGATCCGGGACGGCCGCTCGTTCACGACGCGGCGCGTGGTGGCGGTCCAGCACGGTAAAGCGATCTTCACGATGTCGGTGTCCTTCCACATCCACGAGGAAGGGGTTTCTCACCAGGCGGTGACGATGCCGCGGGTGCCCGACCCCGAGGCGCTGCCCACCTTCCAGGAGCGCATGGTCAACGTCGTCGGCGACGATCCGGCGTGGCGCGACTACCTGTCGAGGCCGCGCCCGGTCGACGCACGCTACGTGAACGCGCTGACCTGGGAGGCGCAGAAGGACCCGAGCCTGATCAGCGCGGAGAACCACGTGTGGTTCCGCTACGACGCCGACCTGCCCGACGATCCGCTGCTGCACGTGGTGCTCGCCGCCTACGCCTCCGACTTCACGCTCGTGGACACCGTGCTGCTCGCGCACGGCCTGGCCTGGGGCTCCTCGAACGTCCGGGGGGCGTCCCTCGACCACGCGATGTGGTTCCACCGGCCGTTCCGCGCCGACGACTGGCTGCTTTACGCCCAGGAGTCGCCCTGGTCAGGAGGCGCGCGAGGCCTCGCCCGCGGGGAGATGTTCACGCCCTCGGGTGACCTGGCGGTGTCGGTGGTTCAGGAGTGCATGATCAGGGTCAGCGAAGATGTCATGAAGTCGTGAAAATCGCAGGTAGAAAATAGGTTGCCCAGCCCTGCGGTTCGCGTTTAGGGTCATGACTGATCTCAGCAGTCATGAGGTCGCAGGAAACCGCCGGACGGTCCGTCCGGCCGATCGCATTCGAGTGGAGGTGAGTCCCGTGGAGAACATGACCGTGTTCCTGGCCACGTGGCTCGCTTTCGCATGCCTGGCCGCCGTCATCGCGCAGATCGAACTGTCGGGTGGCAAGGCCGTTCGCGCCCAGGCTCCGATCGCCAGAGAGCGTGGGACGTCAGCCTTCGGCGACCTCGCCGGCGTGGCCAGCCACGGCACCCCCGCTTATGTCCGGATCCCTGTGGTCCGACCGATGAGCGATGAGCAGACCGACCGCACCGCCAATGGTGGGGCGCAGGGTCCGCAATACGCCTGGAGAGAACCAGTCATAACCTGACCGGTCTCCTCTCTCCAGGCCGCGGATCCGCAAAGGATCCGCGGCCTTTCTTATTGTCCGGCCACGTTCCCGCCCACCCACGAGGACAACCAGACCAGAAACGAACGAAGAGGTGACGCAGATGGCGGCCCCGGTCATGGACCTGATCGAAGCCGAAATCCCCTGTCGTACCGAGCCCGACCTGTGGTTCGCCGAGTCTCCCGAGGACGTCGAGTTCGCCAAGGCGCTCTGCGGGGGCTGCCCGATCCAGAAGGCCTGCCTGGCCCGCGCGCTGGAGCGCGAGGAGCCGTGGGGCGTCTGGGGCGGCGAACTGATCCTGCGGGGGGTAGTCGTACCCCGCAAGCGCCCGAGGGGGCGTCCCAGGAAGGCCCCCGTAGCGGCCTGACCAGCAATTTCGCCAGTAAAAAGCAGTAGCAATCCGAAAGGAACCACTCGTATGAACCTCTCCCCGAGCGCGTCGTTGTATCTGAATCAAGAACTGGTTCACGAGCGAATACGAACCCTCCACCTTGAGGCGGAGGAGGAGCGGCTCGCCAGCCGGGTCAACAGCGTGCGCAAGGCTCGTCGGCGGATGGAGCGCGCCTCCCGCCGCCTCAGTGACGCGTTATCGCGTGTTTGACGGCAGACGTGCCTGAAGACGCGACGGCCCCGGTCCGATGTGGACCGGGGCCTTCCCCTTTTCGCCCCCAGGTCTGTACGGCAACCGCGTTGCCGCCGGTCACGTCGTAGGACTCGACGGTGTCGAGGAGGGGGCCGGCGCGTCAGATCGTCGTGGCGCCTGCCCCTGATCCCCGGCGTCGACGGTGTGGGACGGTTGCCCGATGGGCGTCGCGTGTACTTCGTGGCAGAGGATGACGCACCCGGCACGATGGCCGAGCAGGCACTCCTCGATCCACGCCGCGCCGTCCCGCTGCCGGAGAACGCCGACCCGGTGATCATCGCGGCAGCGATGAACCCCGCCATGTCCTCATGGGTGGCACTGCGCCGCAGGGTCGCCTTCCAGGCCGGGCAGAGCGTGCTGGTGCTCGGCGCCACCGGCAACGCGGGCCAGATGGCCGTGCAGATCGCCCGCCGTCTCGGCGCGGCCCACATCGTCGCCGCCGGGCGCGACCCACAACGTCTGGACCTGCTCACCGATCTCGGCGCCACCCGTGTGGTCTCCCTGGCAGGAGACCCGGCCGAGGCCGCCGACCGGCTCGGCGAGGCCGCCGCGGACGTCGACGTCGTGATCGACTACACCTGGGGCATCCCCAGCGAGCTGGCCATCCCCGCCCTGCTCACCCGCCGCACCGAACGCAGCGCCCCCTGGACTGGATTCAGATCGGGTCGACGGCTGGGCCGGACATCACCCTGCCCTCCTTCGTCCTCCGCGCGGCCAACCTGCGGATCATGGGAAGCGGGCAGGGATCGCTCACCGCCGCCGGCATCGTCGCCGAGCTGCCGTCCTTGATCGAAGAACTCTCGACGGGTGCCCTCACCGCCGCCGCACTGCCGCTGCCGCTTTCCCAGGTCGAACACGCCTGGACCGCGCCCACGGAACCCGGCCGGCGCGTCGTGCTCACCACATTCGCCTAGCCATATCGGACGCCGCAGTCCGGGCGAGCTCAGAAGGCGAGAGCTCAGAAGGCGAGAGCTCAGAAGGCGAGAGCTCAGAAGGCGAGAGCTCAGGAGGCGAGAGCTCAGGAGGCGCGAACTCAGGAGGCGGCGAGTGCGGTGTCCTCCGGCTCACCGGAGTCGTCGGCGAAGCCGGGAACCCACCGGATGGCCTCGTCGCGGAACCGGGCGGTCGCGCCGAGTTGGCACAACACGCCCACCCCGGCGGCATGCACCCGGTGGATCAGCACGTACGAGGGCGGCAGGTTGAGCTGACGCACCACGTTGGTCGGGCGCAGGTCGGCGACGGCCACCGCCTGGTGCCGCAGCCACTCCCGGGTGAAGGTGAACTCCTCCACCTGGGTGGGCTCGACGTAGGGGGCGAGGAACGAGCGCAGAGCGTCGACGTCGACCTCGATGTGCTCCCGGATGAAGCCCTCATCCCGCAGACCGCGGACCACCGACTCCATGTCGCCCTGGTTGAAGATCCTCGTGAGTTTGCCGAACATCGGGGGGTAACCCTCGGGCAGGCGGTTGACCGCTCCGAAGTCGAGCACCCCCAGGCGGCCGTCCTCCAGCACCCGGAAGTTGCCCGGATGCGGATCCGCGTGCAGCAGGCCGACCCTCGCCGGAGAGCAGAAGAGGAATCGGACCAGTTGCAGGCCCGCCCGGTCCCGGTCCTCCTGCGAGCCATCAGTGATGATCTTGGAGAGGGGGGTGCCGTCCATCCACTCGGTGACCAGGATCTGTTCGTTCGCCGCGATGACGTCGGGCACCACGAAGTCCGGATCGCCCATGAACTCCTGGGCGAACGCGTGCTGGGCCTCGGCCTCGTTCAGATAGTCGAGCTCCTCGGCCACCCGCTCCTTGAGCTCGTTGAGGAGCGGTTTGATGTCCAGGCCGGGGAGGATCACGCCGAAGAGCTTGCCGAGCCGTGCGAGCTGGTTGAAGTCGGAGAGCAGGGCCTTACCCGCCCCCGGATACTGGATCTTCACGGCGACGGTGCGCCCGTCGTGCCAGACGGCCCGGTGCACCTGGCCGATGGAGGCGGCGGCCGTCGGGTGGTCGTCGAACTCGACGAAGTTGTCCCGCCAGTCGTCGCCGAGTTGCTCCGCGAGGACCCGGTGGACGCTGGCCGCGGGCAACGGCGGAGCGGCGTCCTGCAGCCTGGTCAGCGTCGCCCGATACGGCTCGGTGAACTCGGGTGGCAGTGCCGCCTCGAAGATGGACAGGGCCTGGCCGAGCTTCATCGCCCCGCCCTTGAGCTCGCCGAGCACCTTGAAGATCTGGTCCGCCGTCCGCTGCTGGATCTCCCTGGTGACGATCTCCGCGGATGCGCCGCCGAGCCGTCTGCCGAGCCCGATCGCGGTCCTGCCGGCGAACCCGAGGGGGAGCGAGGCAAGCTTGGCTGAACGAGTCACAGCGCGATGGGGAAGGTCGGTCACGCGACCATTGTTAGCGAATTTGGGTCGTTTCGACCACATTGACATTGTGAATGACGCTCCCACGACCGGTGCCGCCATCGCCGATCGGGGAGGATGTCGAGGCTCCCGGCCGGCGTGTCCGCCCCGTCCACGAAGGCGATCGCGTGCCCCGCGGCCTGCGCCGCTACCAGCGACGACAGGGTCGTGTCACAGGCGGATTCACCGGCGGGATAGCCGCCGAGTCGTGCCCTGACGGCCGGCCAGGACGGGTCGCGGTCGCGCCGGGTCAGGTCGAGACAGTCGAGGCAGGGCGTCACTCCCGGGATCACCAGCGGTCCCACCAGGCCGCAGCCCTCGAAGGCCGTGGCGAGAAGATGCGGGATCTCCTCGGCGCCGAGCTCGCGGACCAGCACGGGGTCGAGCGGTCCGACGGGCGCGAGGACCACGAGATCGGGACGGGAGCCGTGATCACTCAGCTGCGACGCCGATCGGCCGCTCCAGGCGTTGACACCGGGCGCGATCTCGCGGGCGAGGGCCACCGCTCCCTCCTCCCTGGCCGTCCCGACCTGCGACCAGCCCAGTCCGCCGGGGACGACGTCCTCCCGCCGTGCCGTACCGGGATCGACGACGCAGAGGTGGCCGATGCCCGAGGCGGCCAGCAGGACGGCGATCTGGGCGCCCACCCGCCCCGCGCCGTGCACGCGGATCCGCGCCGATCTCCGGCGCTCGACCGCGCCCATCCCTCCGTCCGGCGACGTGAGCGACAGGACGTCGATGTCGGGACGGAGCCGATCACGCTCGGCCCTGGTCAGGTCTGCCAGGGGTTCGGGACGCACGGCCGCGTCGTCGATCACGCCGCGAGCCGTCAGCAGGGCGATCACCTCGCGGGCCGAGGAGTCGTCGAGATCGCTCTCGGCCACCGCCTGGGTGAGGGTCCGGGTGCCGTCCAGGCTGTCGATCAGGCGGCGCACGGCGGGCTCGACGCCGGTCAGGACGACGGCCCGGTGGG
>Ga0310811_10001354_pt1 | contig 30949 bp, 28 predicted proteins | sample YCmetagenome_FD_207642 | JGI IMG/M metagenome (GOLD analysis project Ga0310811, IMG submission 207642) | Soil microbial communities from experimental microcosm in Duke University, North Carolina, United States - YC | ecosystem: Engineered > Artificial ecosystem > Soil microcosm > Unclassified ...
GCCATCGCGCCGAGGACAAAAATGGAAGCGAGTTTTTTCAACACCGGAAACTGTGGCTTAGCCCTGTCGGATTTCCAGTGAATTTTCCCGCTCGATTTTACGGCGGAACGCTGGGAAGTTGGGTCCGTGCCGGACGAAAACGCATCGCTGCGGAAATCCCTCGAGATCTATCGCGGCCTCGTGGAGGTGAGCGGCCTCATCAACTCGATCACCGATTACGACGAACTCCTGCGCGCCATCCTGGAAGTCGCACGCCGGGTCATCCAGGCGGAGGCCGCCTCACTTTTCCTCTGCGCGGAGTCGAACGACCATCTGAATCTCGTCATTTCGTCCCGGGGAGAGGGTGAGTTCGTCCAGCCGAAGATCCGCGTCGAGCGCGGCCAGGGCATTGCGGGCTGGGTCTTCGAGCACGACGAGAGCCTGCTCATCCCCGACGCCTACGCGGACGATCGTTTTTTCCGGGGCGCGGATCAGGCGACGGGCTTTCGCACCCGCTCCATCCTCTGCTCTCCGTTGAAGTGGAACGGCAGGATGATCGGCGTGTTGCAGGTATTGAACCCTCGCAACAAGGAGTCTTTCGAGCCCGAGGATCTCGAGGGCTTCGACGCCTACTCCAGCCTCATCGCGACCGCGATCGAGAAGCTGCGCGCCATCGACCGGATCCGCCAGCAGGAGCGCGTGGAACGCGACGTGACGATCGCGGCGGAGATCCAGCAGGAATTGCTCGCCCGCGCCGTGCCGGCGGATGTGCCGGGGGTCGTTTTTGCCAGCTACAACAAGGCCGCGACCGATGTAGGCGGTGATTTTTTCTTCGTCTTCCCGCGCAGCCCCTACGAGGTCTATTTCGCGATTGGCGACGTCTCCGGCAAAGGCATCCCCGCCTCGCTCCTGATGGCGCAGATCCTGAGCGCGATGCAGTTCGTATTCGGTGCGACGACCAGCCCGGCCAATGCGCTCTCCATGCTCAATGCCACCCTGTACGAGCAGATCGTGCGAGGGATGTTCGCCACCACTCTCGTCGGGCGCATGACGCCGGATTCACGCCGGATCGAGATCGCCAGTGCGGGTCACTGCCGGCCGTGGGTGGTCAAGGCCAGCGGCGAGTCGATGGAAATTCATACCGATGGTGCACTGCCGCTCGGCGTGATGCCCCAGGTCTCCTACCGGCAGGGCAAGGTCGATTTCGAGCCAGGCGACTATCTGGTGTGCTACACCGACGGTCTTTCCGAGTCCCGCGACCCGGCAACGGGGCAGTTTTTCGAAGATCTGATCGGCTCCACCCTGAAGCGGAAATTTGCGAATCCGAAAGAAATCGTCGAACATTTGGTAGCCACGGAAGGTCAATTTCGAAATGGCGATCCCGCACGCGACGACCTCACGCTCCTCGTAGGAGGCTTTCGATGAAACTTCAGCTCAAGTTTCCAGCCGATACCGGCGAACTGGCCGGTATGCGCCAGCAAGCCCGGGAATTTCTTCTGGGCGTGGAAATTCCAGAAATGGATGCAGAGTTGATGGTCCTCGCTCTGGACGAGGCTTGCACAAATATTATTCGTTACGCATACGGCGGCTGCACGCAGAGAATCATCCGCCTCCAGCTGGAGCGGCATAACAGCACGCTGCAATGCGTCCTGCGCGACTACGGCAAGACATGCGATCCGGCGAAGATCCGGAGCCGCGATCTCACGGACTTCCGACCCGGCGGGCTCGGAGTACGCATCCTGCACAGCGCATTCGACAGCGTCATTTTCGAACCGCAGTCGCGCGGCACGCGGCTGACGCTCGCGAAGACGCTCGGCCCGAAGGCCGCCGCGCACGCGGCCTGTTCCTAGGCCACCGCGAGCCGTTCGCGCAGCCGGCGCAGTTGGACGAGCGTACGCTCCTCGTTGCGGGTGAGCTTCCGGCCCGACAACGGCAGCTCGAGCTGCTGATAAACGGGGCCGTGTTGATTGCGGAGTGATTTGAGCAAGGCATGAATGGTTTTCATATTTCCTGCGTTGAACTCTACAATCGGGTATCGGACACTAGCTGTCTGATGGACGGAAAAATTTCAAAAAATTTCGAGGGCGCAAAATCCTCCCGCCCGCCACTCGTGCGGATGCTGGCGATTCACAATCAACTCGCAGAGGGCCGTTATCCCAATTGTTTCAAGCTCTCCCGGGAGCTCGAGGTGGCCACGAAAACCATCCATCGCGACATCGAGTTCATGCGCGACCAGCTCAACCTGCCTCTCGCCTACGATCGCGCCACGCATGGCTACTACTACACCGAGCCGGTCAGCAATTTCCCAACCGTGCAGGTCAGCCACGGCGAGCTGGTCGCCCTCCTGATCGCCCAGAAGGCGGTCGAGCAATACCGGGGCACCGCCTTCGAGAAGCCCCTGCAATCCGCCTTTGCCAAGCTCGCATCGGGCCTGCAGGGCGAGAGCGGCATCGCTCTCCACGAATTGACGGAAGCGATCTCCTTCCGCACCCAGGGCCTGGCGGTGACGGAGCTCGACGCCTTCCAAACCCTGGCCGAGGCCACGCTCAAGCACCGCGAGGTGAGCTTCTCCTACCGCTCGCTGAAAAAGGGAAAATCGGAGCTGCGACGGGTCCGCCCCTATCACCTCGGCTGCCTGACGAACCAATGGTACCTCATCGGCCTCGACACCGATCGCGAGGCGGTGCGCACATTTGCGCTGGCCCGCCTGCAGGATGTGACGGAAACCGGAGAAACCTTCAAAAAGCCGGAGGATTTTTCCGTCGCCGACATGTTCTCCGGAAGCTTCTCCGCCTTCCAGAGCGGCAAGGTCGAGCGAGTCGTCCTCCGGCTCGACGCCTTTGCGGCCCGTCTCGCCGCCGAACGGGCATGGCACCCATCCCAGCGGCTGGAGGAGGGAGAGGACGGAAGCACGGAGCTAAGGCTGGAGGTCAGCATCGCGCCCGATCTCGAGAACTGGATCCTGAGCTGGGGAGAACACGCCGAAGTGCTCAAGCCGAAGGAGCTGCGCACCCGGATCGCCGCCTCCGCGAAAGCGATGGCGAAGCACTACAAGAACTGATAGACGGAGATAACCCACCGAAAAATCATGAGCCTCGCCAAAGAGTTCAAGGAGTTCATCGCGCGCGGAAATGTCATCGACCTCGCCGTCGGTGTGATCATCGGCGCTGCGTTCGGAAAGATCGTCAATTCGCTGGTCACGGACATTATCATGCCTCCCATCGGACGGCTGACGGGGTCCCTGAAATCCGTTTCCGATCTCTATATCGCCGTCGACGGGAAGACATATCCCTCTCTGGATGAAGCTCGGAAGGCGGGGGTCGCCTTTGCTTACGGCAATTTTTGCGACTTGATCATCCAGTTTCTGATCGTGGCTTTTGCGGTTTTCCTATTGGTGAAAATCGTGAACCGCTTGAAGCGCGAACAGGCGGAGGCACCCACGCCTCCGGCTCCTCCGCCACGCTCGGAAGTTCTTCTCGAAGAAATTCGCGATGCGCTGAAGAGCAAGTGAACGGGCAACGGTTCGTGTCGCCTCAGTGGGATTTCACGGGCGGATCACACAGGGGAGCGACTTCAAGTCTTCACTTTCTTTGAATCGCTCGACAGGCAAAGACCTTGGAGACTGTCGAACGATGGCGTACGCGGCAGCCTCCTGATAGGCGACGGAGAATTCTCTTTTTTTAAGCTTATAGTCTTCCATGAGGTCCGCGATGGGCACGTGATATGAAAGGCTCTCATCCGGGGCCAAAGTGATGAAATCGTCCGCGTGAACGCGCTCATGATTTCGGTAAAATCGGCAACCAATCGCGCCGGAAAATTCCTTTTTCCCTCCTTGGATAACCTGAAAATTCGTGGCCGGATCGCTCTTCAGCAAGACGATCGTTTCGTGGGATTTGTTCTTTATTTCAACGGCCACAAAAGATCGCGGCTTCGCAGAGAGTCGAACAGCGAGACGATCAGGTGAAAGAGTGCCGACAGGCGCGGCGCACGAAGACAGGGCCGCGATTGCCGTCAGGAAAAAGCTTGGGCGAAACATTTTGGGTTGGGGGGGGCGCAGAGTGGTTGAGCTGAATAGGTGAACCACATCGAATCAGCGATTCCGTAAAGTTGCACGGAACCCCGGACGGCGCGGTGGAAGGCCGGCGAAAGCCGCACGAATCGTTTTTTTTCCCGGGCAAAGCAGCCTTCCTTTCATGCTTAAAAAGTCGGCTCCGCAGGGGCGTCGCTCTCCCCGGAGGCTGGACGCTGGCGCGTAGAAAGAACGCGGTTCGGCGAAAGTTTGGCTTGGCGGGAGCGTTGCCTTTGCAGTCTGCCAAAGGAGCAGGTTGCCTGGACGCATTTGGAAGTGCTGCCGCACGAACGAACGTCATTCGTTGCTGACAGTTTTTCCGCAGGTCGGAAGCACAAAAAAACGCCGCCCCGCTAGCACGGGACGGCGTTTCACAAAGAACCAACCTTATGGTTGGAGAGACTTAGAACGCGAAGCGGAGACCGCTGCGGAGGTTGCCGACGTTGCCGGAACCACCGTAGAAGTAGCGGCCGTCAACGAAGAGACCGATGTTCTTGGTCACGCGATACTCGAGACCGCCGCCCACGTTGCCGTAGCCGATCGTGGTGCCGTCCCAGCCAGCGCCGCCGCCAACCATGACGTAAGGAGCGAGGTTGAGCGAGCAGATCGGGTAACGGAAGAAGAGGTTACCAGCGAGCGGGAGATGCTCGGCAGTACCATTCTTGTCGTACCAAGCGGCTTCGTAACCGACGCCGAAGTATTTCGCGAAGAAGAAGTTCAAGCCGAAGCCACCACCGGAACCAGTGGTGAGTTCGCTGCCCTTCGAACCGAAGAAGCCGGTGTAGAAGGTATCGAGCTGGAACTCCATGTCGCGGAAACGGCACTCCTCGGGAGTGACCGGAACTTTGTCTTTGAACGATTTCGCCTCGACGCCCGCGAATGCGGAGCCAGTGGCGATAACTGCGCCAACCAGAAGGGAGAGTGTGAGTTTTTTCATTTTTTAGGGTTAAAGTAGCGGCAAGGGAAGCCACTGATCTCGTGGAGGTTAGGGAATCCATGTTCAGGCGTCAACCTGATTGCGAGATTATTTTGTTACGCAAACTTTCCTTGACCAACCAGCCCGGAAGCCTCTGTTTTTGGGCTTCAGCAAGATTGAGCAGGATGCCTTTCGGGGTTTCACCTGAGCGGCCTCGATATTTCCGCCGAGGCCATCTCGAGATTTCGCCTGCTATCGAACAGGAAAATCGTCGGTGAACGGAGCCCCCTTGCGCGCCGCCAGTAAAGTTTCCCGGGCTTCCGGATGCTTCTCGACATAGCTCATGACCTGAGGGGAATTCGACTGGAAATCTACGATCTGCCGGGTCGCGGCGTCGCGCAATCCGAAGATGAAATATTTATATTCGTCGCCGCCCACATTCGACGAGTCGCGAGCCGTGTCGAATGTCACCGATATCGCCTGAAAAGGGAATTCGCGACGATCACCTGTGGCGGCTTCCGGGAGGGAAATGGTTTCCGTAGAGCAGATCTGCATCTTCTCCACGTGGAAGACATATTTCTGGCGCGTATCGTGGGTCACGATGACGAGGCTGGCCTCCGCAGCCGGGAGTCCTTTCATCTTTTTTTCGCCCTCGATCACGATGGAAGGGGTGATTTTGACATCCTTCTCGTACCAGGAGTCATTGCTGTTGCGGTGTTGGTAAGCAACTTTGACCTGTACCTTGAAAGGCGGGAACGACTGATAAACGTTCTTGTCCTTCGCGTAAGCGATCGCCGCCGACCGTGAAGCTTCAGTCAGCTGATCGAGCTTGATCAAACCATTCCGCCCCTTCGCCGAAAACGAAATCGAATCCGCCGTCGCCTCCGTGATTTCAACCGTTGCCTGATGCTGCTGGTTGTCGGTCAGCGTAATCTCGCCATGACTCGATGGGCCAAGGCCCGCCGCCAGAAATATCCCCAAAATTCCCCGTTTCATTCGAAAATTGACGAGGGCGGAGTAATCAAACGCCGCCCTCCCCGTCAATTACGAATACCTCCAAAGAGTCCCAAGGGCGCGGAGACGAGAGGAAGAAGAGTGAGGAAGCCCTATGTTGGCTACTCTTTGGTGATCGTCAGCGTCTGATTCGATGAGAGGACACCGGAACTCGAGATCGCCTGGAAGATAACCTTGTTTTTACCGGTCACCAACGGACCAACCTTGGCGCTCCACTTCCCTCCGCTCACGGCGGCTTTCTTGAAGGATTTCTTGCCGACTTTCCATCGGACCGCAACGGCGTTCGCGGACGCCGTCCCTTTGACCGTCAACTTCGCGGCCGTGGCCGTCCGCTTTTTCTTGCCCGTAATGCTGAAACTCGGAGGTGTGGTGCCGCCGGAAGCGGGGCTGGAAATGGAGGCAAATTTCAGGGACGACACAACATAAGTGGACGATCCGGCATCGAAGGTGATCCCTCCGAAGGCGATCTTCGGCTGATTGTTCGCATCCAACTTGAGCGAGCAATTGGCACCACCGAGATTCGAGCCGTCCACGGGCTCGGGCGTCGTCCATCCGGAGGCAGCGCGCTTCGAATAGACAAGGCGGTTGGTATTGTAGTCGAGGAACGCAACCTGCGGCACTCCGTCGGTGCCGACCGCGATGGAGACGCCCACTGAGCCGACCGTATTGAGGGAGGTCTGCTGGATGAGTTCCTTCGCCTTCCACGCTCCGTTCGAGGTATCGTTGGTCACGTAGTAAAACCGCGCCGCAGTGCCGTCGTAGTAGATGATGTGCGCGCGAATGTTCGTGCTGGCACTGTTCACGGCCGGAGCAAGCGCGAGGGCACAAGCCGAGACACCGGTAATGGTATTGAAAGGGGCAAATGCATTATCGGAATATGGCCCCCAGTTCGTGCCGTCGTTGACACTCTCGTAGAAGCCGAGCTTGCCTGCGTCGACATAGGCGATGCCCATATAGCTGCCCACCTGCGCCATCGAGCAGTACTTGCCCGAGTCGCCGGTGTTATCGAGCGTGCTCGAGTTCCATGCGCCGGTGAAATAGGCGTATTTCAAATCGGCCCCGGCCGAATCGTAGTAGGCGGCCACGGGCTGGGGTGAAGCCTCGGTGCCGTGCCATACCAGCGAACTGAAGCCACCGGCATCGGTCCGGATGTTACTATTCGTGGTCCAGGTACCGGAGGACCGGATACTGTAAGCCAGAAAGGAGGTGGCTCGCGAGAAGGTCACGGCGGGGTTACCGAGATCGGTCACGGCAATCGAGGTCACCTCTCCCGCTCCGCCGAAGCTGAAGCCATCGTAAATCGACTCTGTCGACCAGCTCGAACCGGAGATGGTGGCATAGTAGAGATCCGCAAAGGAGCTATCGCTGGGGTGAGGGCGATAGTAGGCAATATGCGGCACGCCCTGCGCGCTCAGGACCAGGGAGCAGGCCCGACCGACCGCGACGCCGGAGTCAACGGTCTGTACCGTCCAGGCGGCGTCCGCCAGATGGGTGATGGAGATGAGCGCAATCGCTAGATGCCCGATTTTCATGGGCAAGAAGGATAGCGAATCGGAAATATTGCCACCAGTGAATTCCGCCCAATGAAAAAGGCGATCCCGCGAAGGATCGCCTTTTTCGAGAGGAATTTAATCCGGAGCTTACTTGTAGGAAGCCTGGGAGCCTTTGATGCTCCGCTTCTTGATCCAAGGCATGAGGCCGCGGAGACGCTCGCCGGTCTTCTCGATCGGGTGCTCTTCACCAGCCTTGAGGAGGGCATTGTACTTCGGATAGCCGTTCTCGTACTCCTTGACCCATTCCTTGGCGAACTTACCGGTCTGGATGTCCTTGAGCACCTGCTTCATGCGCTTCTTGGTACCAGCGTCGACGATCTTCGGTCCAACGGTGACGTCGCCCCACTTCGCGGTCTCGGAGATCGAGAAGCGCATGCCTGCGATGCCAGCTTCGTTCATGAGGTCGACGATGAGCTTGAGCTCGTGGAGGCACTCGAAATAGGCCATCTCAGGCGAATATCCCGCCTCGACGAGGGTTTCGAAACCAGCCTGGACGAGCGCGCTAGCGCCGCCGCAAAGAACGGCCTGCTCACCGAAGAGGTCGGTCTCGGTCTCTTCCTTGAAGGAGGTCTCGATGACTCCTCCACGGGTGCCGCCGACGCCCTTGGCCCACGCGAGAGCGATCTTCTTCGCACCCTTGCTCGGGTTCTGGTAGATGGCGATGAGCGCCGGGACGCCTTTGCCTTCCGTGAACTGGCGGCGGACGATGTGGCCCGGGCCTTTCGGAGCGACCATGATGACGTCGATGTCCTTCGGCGGGACGATCGTCTTGAAGTGAATCGCAAAGCCGTGGCTGAAGAGGAGGGTCTTGCCTTTTTTGAGGTTCGGCTCGATGTCCTTCTTGTAAACGCTAGGGATCTTGGTGTCGGGAACCGCGACGAAAATCACGTCCGCCTTCTTGACCGCTTCACCGGTGTCGAGCACTTCGAAGCCGTAGTCCGCGGCGACCTTGCGGCTCTTGGACTTCGGATAAAGGCCGATGATGACTTTGACGCCGCTTTCCTTGAGGTTGAGGGCGTGGGCATGGCCTTGGGAGCCGAAGCCGATGACGGCGCAGGTCTTGCCTTTGAGAGCTTTGAGATCGGCGTCTTTGTCGGTGTAGATTTTAGCGGGCATTTGAACGGATTTTAGGGTCTGAGAATTTTAGTCGTTGGTGCGCGAGAGGGCGACCTTGCCCGTGCGCGTGAGGTCGATGATGCCGAAGCGCTCCATGAGGAGAAGGAACTTGTCGATCTTGCCGCCGGTGCCGGTGACCTCGATGGAGAGGCGCTCAGGCTGCACGTCGATGATCTTCGCGCGGAAGATGTCGCAGATCTGCAGCACCTCGGCGCGGGTCTTGGAGTCCGCCTTCACGCGGAGGAGCACGAGCTCGCGGTCGACGTATTCCTCATCGCGGAAGTCCTGCACGTCGATGACCTCGACGAGCTTGTCGAGCTGCTTGGTGACCTGAGCGAGCACCTTGTCGTCGCCACGGACGACAATCGTCATGCGCGAGGTCGTCGGGTCGAGGGTCGGACCGACATTGAGACTGTCGATATTGAACCCGCGCCCGCTGAACATACCGGCGACGCGGGTGAGGACGCCGAATTTGTTTTCAACGAGGACGGAAAGTGTATGGCGCATGAGACGTAAAGGAACCGTCGAGAGTGCGGGGAAAGTTTCGCTTCGTCAAACGGTTTTCTCCGCGTTACTTTGGGCCGTTTATGCGACTCGACCTGCCCGCGTACCCGTTCAAAGCCTATATTTTCGACTGCGACGGGACGATTGCCGACACGATGCCCCTGCACTTCCGCGCCTGGACGCGGGCGATGAAGGAGTTCGGCGGCACCTTTCCAGAGGATCTCTTCTACTCCTGGGGAGGCATCCCTACCTTCAAGATCGTCGAGCAGCTGAACGAGAAATACGGCACTACGCTCGACCCGATCGAGGTGCCGCGCATCAAGGAGGTGTATTTCGAGGAGTTGCTCCCCGAGGTCCTGCCCATCGAGCCGGTGGTTGCCCTCGTGAAACAATACCACGGGGTCGCGCCCCTTGCCGTGGCCAGCGGCGGCCATCGGGAAATCGTGATCAAGACGCTCGATGCGCTGGGGCTCACCGGCTATTTCGACACGATCGTCGGCGCAGAGGATGTGAAGCATGGCAAGCCAGCCCCCGATCCCTTCCTGGAGGCGGCGCGCCGTCTCAATACCGAGCCGAAGGATTGTCTCGTCTTCGAGGATAGCCCTACGGGGGTGGCCTCCGCGGTCGCGGCCGGCATGCAATACGTCCTTATCCCCTCGCCGGTGGAAGCGCAGGCGCTGGCGGAAGCGGTAAAGATCAGCTAACCAGCACCGGGCCGCCGGTGGGCGATAAAGAGCGAAGCTTCTCCACCACGGCGGGCACGATCTCGAGCGCTGCGTCAATATCGTCCTCGGTGTTGAAGCGCCCGAAAGAAAACCGCAGGCTGGCGCGGGCGCGCTCGTTGGAGAAGCCCATGGCCTTGAGGACATGCGACGGATGCACCGAACCGCTCGTGCAGGCGGAGCCGGCGGAGCAGCAGATGCCACGCTCGTCGAGGAGCATGAGCGCACCCTCGGCCTCGATGCCCTCGAAGGTGAGATTCGTGGTGTTCGGCAGGCGATGCTCGCGATCGCCGTTGACCTCGACGCCGGGAACCCGGGCAAGGATCTCGCTCTCGAATCGATCGCGGAAGCCCCGCACGCGCGTTTGCTCCTCGGCCATGTGCTGAGCCGCGATTTCCGCGGCTTTGCCCAAGCCAACAATGGACGCGACATTCTGCGTCCCACCGCGACGGCTGCTCTCCTGGCTGCCGCGCAGTGAGGGCGTGAAGCGCACGCGCTTGTTCACATAGAGAACGCCGACCCCCTTGGGGCAATGCAGCTTGTGGCCGGAAACGGAAAGAAAATGGATGCCGGACTCGGCGAGGTTGAGCGGAATCTTGCCGACGGCCTGCACGGCGTCGCAATGGAAGAGGACTTTTTTCGCACGGCAGATCTCCGCGATCTGCTCGACCGGAAAGAGGACGCCGGTCTCGTTATTCGCCCAGAGAAGGCTCACGATGGCGGTATCGGGTCGGATCGCCTTCTCGAGCTTCGCGAGATCGAGCTGCCCGGAGGCATCGACGGGCAGCCAGGTGACCTCGTAGCCCTTGCGGGCGAGATGCTCACAGAGCTTCATCGTGGCGCTGTGCTCGACCCCGGTGGTGATGATGTGCGTGCGGTCGGGATCCAACGCGATGGCGGACTGGATGGCGGTATTGATCGACTCCGAGCCACAGCTCGTGAAGATGATCTCGCCCGTCTCGCAGCCGAGCAGACCGGCCACGCGCTCGCGTGCGACCTCGATGGCTTGCAGGGCGCGCTTGCCGAAGCGATAGGCACTCGAGGGGTTGCCGTAGTAGTCGCGCAACCAGGGCAGCATCTCTTCGACCACCGCGGGATCGACCTGGGTCGTCGCGTTGTTGTCGAGGTAGATGATGCGTTCTTCGCTCATAGGTGAACCGAGTAGCATAATCGAGAGGAGCCCGTCATGGCAACCCTGCGTCATAGCCGCGCCAAGCAGCGGCTGCGGCGGGTGAGAAATGAAATTGTCGCCACCCGTCGAAATCCGCACCATGTGCGCGATGAATGACCTTTGGCGCGGACTTACCGAATCGGCCCGGCAGCGACTCACCCTGCGCAACTACCAGGCCGAGGGAGTCGAGGAACGCATCGCGACCAGCGGGCTCGAGGGAGGGCAGGCCCTGGCCTCGGAAGGGGCTCTGCGCGAGGCGGGCGTCTGGATTCCCGGGGTGGAGGTTTTCCACCGCGTCGTCCATGCCCAGCGCCTGCGCGGAATGTTCGGCGAATTCGCCCGCGAAGGAGAAGGCACCCTGGGCCGTATCGGCCTCTGGCCGAAGCAATGGGCTTGTGCCCGGATGTACGCCGGGAGCGGAAAAGGATTCCATATCCATCCGCCGTTCGTCCCGGAAGACGGCGACGCCCCGACGTGGTTCGCAAAGGTTTTTGCCACGGGCGAAGATGAAAATTTCTCCCTGCGTCCCTATGACCGGGAGCAGTGGGATGTGATGTTCGTCGCGCAGGGACGGCTCGAGATGTTTCTGATCGACGAGCGCGCCGGGATGCCGCGGCGGCGCATGCGATTCACGATCGATGGGGACGAACATCGCGGGCCAAATACGGTCGGAGTGGTCATCCCGCCCGGAGTCGCTCACGCGATGCGGGTCGAAGGCTCGTCCGATGTCGTGATGGTCTACGGGACATCCACGGTCTTCCGGCCGGATTTCGAGGGCCGCATGGCCGCGAGCCTGGAAAACGCCTCGCTTCCGCCCGAGTGGGAGGAAGCCTGGTCAGGGCAATAGACCGGGCGCCGAGGCGGCCACCGTCTCGAGATACTCGCGGTATTCGTTCTTCGGAAGGGCGGCCGCAAGCGCGTCGAGACCGGCCCGATCGATGAAGCCCATTTCGTAGGCGATCTCCTCGATGCAGGCGACCTTCACTCCCTGCCGGTGCTCGAGGGTGGCGATGTAATTGCTGGCCTCGAGCAGGCTCGAGGGCGTGCCGGTATCCAGCCACGCGACGCCACGCCCGATCGGCTCGACGAACAAGGCCCCATCGGCCATGTAGCGGCGGTTGACATCGGTGATCTCGAGCTCACCCCGGGCCGAGGGTTTCAGCTCCTTCGCGATCTGAACGATGCGCTCGTCGTAAACATAGAGACCCGGCACCGCATAGGGGCTTTTGGGCTTCGCGGGCTTTTCCTCGATGCTGAGTGCGCGGCCATCGGCATCGAACTCGATCACCCCGTAGCGTTCCGGGTCGCGTACCGGGCACGCGAAAATCCCCGCACCGCTTTCCCGGGCCAGGGCCGCACGGAAGAAGTCGAGTTTGCCGTGAAAAATATTGTCTCCGAGCACGAGGGCCGCCCCGGCGCCGGCCAGGAACTCTTCCCCGATCAGGAACGCCTGTGCGATGCCCTCCGGCTTCGCCTGCTCTGCGTAGCTGATCTCCAGGCCGAGCGACGAACCATCGCCAAAAAGCGCGCGAATCATCGGCAGATCCTTGGGCGTGGAGACGATCAAGACCTCACGAATCCCGCCGAGCATCAGAACCGACAGCGGATAATAGATCATCGGCTTGTCGTAGACGGGCAGGAGCTGCTTGCAGACGATGCGCGTGAGAGGATCGAGACGGCTGCCGGCGCCGCCGGCGAGGAGAATGCCTTTACGAATCATGCCGGATCAGGTTTGGGGCGGGATTTTGTCGGGTCGCACGTAAACTTCATTCGTATCAAACTCCGTGGGAATACGCACGTAGTGGGTGCGGATGTAGTCGTAGGTCGGTCGCGCCCAGTTTTTGAACCGTGAAATCTCGGTGTCATTGATATCGCGCTGGTCGATCACGATCACCGCGGGACGATGACTCTCCAGATCCCGGATCGTGTCCTCCGTGAAATGCCGCCCCGCCGTCGCGTTATCGATGTAAAGATCCTTGAGGTAGGAGCGGCGGTTGGTCATGAAATTGATCGTCGGCGAGTACGGCATCGTGACGACCCATTCATCGGGCTCCGAGTAGCGAACGATCGTGTCGTGCAAAGCCTGCAGCCACGGCTGCTCCTTCCGCTTCACGAGCACATGGACGCCATTGTCGGCCTTTACCTCATAGGCACGACGGTGCGTCGCGGCGATCGTTCCGGCCGATTCCTTCGGAAAGGCGTGGTAGATATAGAGGCCCTCCGTCGCGGCGCAGATCAGGATGAAGCCGGCTGCCCCCACTCGCAGCCACCAGGCACGCAAACCGAGCGCCGCCCGCCCTGCATAAAACGAGGCACAGGCCAGGGCGACCAGGAACGGCACCATGAACTCGCTCAAATGCGGCGTGTCGGGCCGGAAAAAGAAGTACTGGGAAAACAAAGTGAGCGCCGACCCCAGCGTCACGAGGCAGACGAGCGCGGGCTCCCGGATCGCGGAATCTGCCGTGAGAAGCGCCCAAAGCAAGGTGGCACCGGCAAGAACGATCATCAACACGCTCACGAAGAGCGGGAGATAAAGCAGCACGATAAAAACCGCATCGTAAAAGGAGTGCTGGCGAAAGGCCTCGGAAAGTGGCGGCCTCGGACGGCCTTGGGACTCGACGGCGGCGGCCTTCGCCTTTTCCTCGGCGGCACGGCGCGCCCAGTCCTTCGGGCTCTTTTTGAAGCGGACATCGATCCACCCTTCGCTCCCGGACTGGTCAGCCGTCGGTTTGGACTCCGTCTTCCTCGACGCCGGCAGCAGCGTGCGCCCGACTTCGAACTTCAGGAGATTCCATTTGTCCGGGTATTGGCCAAGGAACTCACGGTCGAAGCCCCTCACCCTCGCATCGACGTAGAACGGCAGATGAATCGCCAGCGCGGCGGCCAGACACACCATCCCACCGCCGAGGGCAATAGGCAAACGCCGCAGGAATTCTCCGCGGAATCCGAAAGGATAGAGCACCATCAGCCCCAAATAGATCACAAGGAAGAACAGCCCGACCTCCACTCGGAGGAGGAAAGTCAACCCAAGAGCCAGCCCGGCGACAGCAAACCAGATCCAGCGCCAGCGTGGCGACTTCGGCTCGAAGACAAACGCATGAAGCAACGCCCAGGTATTCAAGAGCGTGAGCAGTCCCATGTAGTTGCGGAACATCATGCCCGGAATCAGGACGATCAACGTTCCGACAAGCAGCGCATACCAGCCGAGACCGGTCACCCGGCGCACGATCAGGAAGCCCAGCACGGCCATTATGACACACAACGAGAAGAAGTAGATGCGCAGGGCAATGTAGTCCGGACCGGTGATTTTGAAGAGCCAGGCGACGGGATAGAACCACATGACGTTGTAGTTCAGCGTCATGTCCTTGAGGGGAAGCCAGCCCTCGTTGATACGCATCGCGTAAACGGCCGCAGTGCCGCCTTCGCCGCCTAGATTCAGGCCCGAGCGGTAATACTGCCCGTAGTAACAAACCGCCAGTATCGCCAGCATGAGCGGCCCCCATCGACGCAAGATCGCGTCGAGGCGGAATAAAAAAGCGCGGACCGCATCAGACATTGAATACGCGAGCTAACGCGCTCCCGCCCATCTGGTTCAAATCAAATCGGCGGCTTGCTCCCGCGCAAGACCGGTGCGACGCTCGCATACATCCGCGCTCCAGGCGCGAGTCGTAGCCAATCCAACCAAGTAAAAGCCATGACGATTGCCGAACAGGTCGCTGTCCGTACCTACCCTCCCTTCAGCCTCTACAACCTCATCGAGGGCACCTTCAAACCGAAGCCCGGTCAGAAAATCTGCATCCTGATCGAGCTCGATGAGCCGCGTGATGTTGTCGACTTCAAGTTCCTCCAGAATCCCGACCTCTCCGTCCAGCGGAATGCCTACCAGCATTTTTACGTGGGCCTGCAGGAAGGTGTCCTCGAAGAACTGAAGCTCACCGGCGGCGATCTCCTCGCCTACAAAACCACCGGGGGCAGCAACCTCGATCTGCCCGATCTCGCCGTCACCTCCGACGGACGCGAACTCAGCCTCGAACGGGACGTTTATCCGAACTACGACATCATCCTCTGCATCTCGAACTACTCCGCCACGGCGCCGCTGACCGCCTTCGCGAAGAAATACGGCTTTCGCGGTGCCACGCTGCATGGGTTGAACCAGGTGATCCTCACCACAGGCCTCGCGGTCGACTACGACGAAGTCAGCCGCCTCGGGGAAAAGCTCCGTCTCGGCATGACCCGCGCGGATTGGGTGGAGATCGATTTCGAATGTCTGGACCGGAAATACTCCGTCCATCTCGACCTCGGCAAACAGGAGGCACAGAAAAGCCACGGCCTGTGCCGTGGCGACGAGCCCGATGTCGCCAACCTTCCCGCAGGCGAGATCTACTATGTCCCGACCGGGGCGAGCGGTGAGTTCCCGATGAAATACGAGGACGGCACGATCGGCCTGATGAAAGTCGCCGATGGCGGAGTGCAAAGCGCCACCCTGTTGACGGGAAATCCCGAAACGATCGCCCTGCACAATGCGAAGCTCGAGAGCGACCCTGCCACCGGCATCATCGGCGAGCTGGGCTTCGGCACGCAGGTACTACCTGTCTCCGGGAAGGACATCCAGGACGAAAAGATTCTCGGCACGATCCATATCGCCACCGGCCGCGACGACCATCTCGGCGGCGATGTGACTCCGGACAAGTTCCGCCATGCCGAGAACGCCACGCACGACGACATCCTCTTCGCGCCACACAAGACGCCTGAGATCACCGTCACCCAGGCTCGCATGCTGCGCGACGGCAAGGTCGAGGTTCTCATCGAGAACTTTGAACCCTCGAGCTACATGACCGGACTCATCGCGGATTGAGCGGGAACATCTACGAATCGCCGCGGCTTGTCGCGGAGTACCTGCTGATGCACTACGGCGGGGCGGAGGACGTGCTCGGCGGGATGCCCGGACCGGCCAGCGCGGTCGACTTCGCGACCCGGCTCGTGCGTGAATTACTCACCCCGTGCCCTGCGAGCTCCCGCGCGCTCGATCTCGGGTGCGCGGTCGGCGCCTCGTCGTTCGAACTGGCACGGTCGTGCCGGGAGGTGATCGGGATCGATTTTTCGCACGCTTTCATCCACGCCGCCGAAACCCTGGCCGAAAACGGCGCCCATCCGTACGAAAAGACGGTCGAAGGAACTCTCACCGAGACGTCGATCGCCCGCGTTCCCGGAGACATCGACCGCTCGCGGACGAATTTCCGGCAGGGTGACGCGCAGGATCTTCCTGGGGATCTCGGCCAGTTCGATGTCGTATTGGGCGCGAATTTGCTCTGCCGGCTGCCAACTCCCATGCGGTTGATCGAGCGCCTGCCTTCGCTGGTCAAGACCGGCGGGCAGCTCCTGCTCACGACCCCGTTCACCTGGCTGGAAGAATTCACCCCTCAGGCGCACTGGATCGGCGGCACGCCGGCAACCGGACGCAGCTTCGAGGCCCTGCAGGCCCTGCTCGAGCCGCACTTCGAGCTCGAGCACAAGGTCGACATCCCTTTTCTGATCCGGGAACACGCCCGAAAATTCCAATACAGTGTCTCCTGCGGGAGCCGCTGGCGCCGACGCTGATGGACTGGGAACTGCGCTATCAATCCGGCGACATGCCGTGGGAAAAGGGCGAAGCCGCACCACCGCTCGCCGACTGGCTGTCCCGAAATGAAATGCGCGGCCGAGTCCTCGTTCCCGGCTGCGGGTGCGGGCACGATGTCCGTGCGCTGGCGGCGGCAGGCACGGAACCGATCGGGATCGATATCGCTCCCTCGGCGATCACGCACGCCGAGTCGCTCCCCCGTGTCGGTGCAGAGCGCTACCGGATCGAAAATCTCTTCGAGCTTTCCCCGGAGTTGGTCGGCGCGTTCGACTGGGTCTTCGAGCACACTTGTTTTTGCGCCATCGATCCGGGCCGCCGCGCCGATTACGTCGCTGCGGTCGCGGGAGCGTTGAAGCCACATGGGCGGCTGCTGGCGATTTTCTATCTCGATCCCGGTCACGATCATCCCGATGACGGCCCGCCCTATGGCGTGACCCGGGAAGCTCTCGACCGTCTTTTCTCGGGATCCTTTGAAACGCTTGAAGAATATGTCCCGACCGTCGCCTACCCGGGCCGAGAAGGACGGGAACTCGTGAGGCTCCTGCGCAAGCGGGATTAGCCAGCCTCGGCGAGCCGTCTCAGATAGGCAAAGGAGTAGATGCCTGTCGAGTGGCCATCGCCCCAGCGTGGCTGCAGACCATAGCCGCCGACGAAGTCATAGCTCTGTAGCTCAAAGCTCCGGGAGTTGTATTCCTTCGCCGGTCGTTCCACTTCACCCATCACATCGGCCTCGCCATTGCACGCGGCGCAGGGGCAGGACTTTCGCAGCTTTTGGAGGTCGAAATACGATTCCACTCCATCGCTCCAGGCGATCGCGAATTCCGAGCCGATTACCTGTGCCTGAATGATCTGCAAAGCCGTCATGGTCAGGGAATATGAAAGCATCCCCTACGGATTGCGATTTCGCACTTTCGCAACCTGAAGTAGATTGCTGGCTGATGAATACCGAAACACCAGAGCTCCTCGCTCCCGCCGGCGACTGGGAGTGTGTGCGCGCCGCCGTGGCCAACGGCGCCGATGCGGTGTTCTTCGGCCTGTCGCGCTTCAACGCCCGCATGCGCGCCGAGAATTTCACCGAGGAAGATCTGCCCGAGGTCATGCGATTCCTCCACAACCACGGAGTCAAAGGCTACGTCACTTTCAACGTCCTCGTCTTCACCGACGAACTCGCCGACGCGGTCGCCCAGCTCCGCCTGCTCGAGGCGGCCGGCGTGGACGCGATCATCGTGCAGGATACCGGTCTCGCGGACCTCGCGCGCAAACTCACTCCGCGCCTTCGCGTGCATGCGTCGACACAAATGACGATCACCTCGCCCGAGGGGGTCGAGTTCGCCACCGGGCTCGGGGTGAAGCGCATCGTCCTCTCCCGGGAGCTCTCTCTGCGGGAGCTGGAGAAATTCGACGCCGCGGCCATGCCGCTCGAGGTCTTCGTTCACGGCGCGCTTTGTGTCGCCTACTCGGGCCAGTGCCTCACCAGCGAATCTCTGGGCCAGCGGAGCGCGAATCGCGGCGAGTGCGCCCAGGCTTGTCGCATGCCCTACGAGCTCGTCGTAGACGGCGCGATTCGTGATCTGGGCGACAAGCGCTATCTGCTCTCTCCGCAAGATCTTGCCGCCGTGCGAGAGATCCCTCACCTCGTCAAAATCGGCGTCAAAAGCTTCAAGATCGAAGGCCGACTCAAGTCGCCCGAATACGTCGCCGCAGTCACTTCCGTGTACCGGAAAGCGATCGACGCCGTACTCGCCGATACGCCGCGCGAACCACAGCCGGACGACTGGTACCGCCTCGAGATGACGTTTTCACGCGGGCTCTATTCCGGATGGATGCACGGGGTGAACCATCAGGAACTCGTCGGTGCCCGCTTCGGAAAGAAGCGCGGTCCCTTTGCCGGCCGTATCGGAAAGGTGGGCCGCGATCATGTGGAACTCGCCGACTGCAAAATCCCGCTCCATCCCGGCGACGGCATCGTCTTCGATACGGGCGGCGACACGAACGCCGAACAGGGCGGGCGCATCTACGAGATCCGCGACGACAAACTCTTCTTCGAGCATGGCCGCATCGACTTTCGGAGGCTGCAGCCCGGCCATCGCGTCTGGAAGACCGACGACCCGGCCCTCGAGAAAGAACTGAGAGCCTCTTTCTCTGGACGCATCGAACCGAACGAGAGCCGCAAAACGGGCCTGCGCCTCATGGTCTCTGGAAAGGCCGGTGTCTCGCTTCGAATCGAAGCCGAAGCGGGCGGCCGCACCACCGTGGTCGAATCCGCCCAACCGCTCGCCGAGGCCACGAAACAGCCGCTCTCCACGGAGAAACTCGCATCTCAACTCGGCAAGCTGGGGGAAACCCCTTTCCGACTCGAGGCCTTGGAAAACCATCTCGAAGGCCCCGTCATCGCACCGATCAGTGAACTGAACCGCCTCCGGCGCGCTCTTGTGGAGCAACTCGACATGCCCGCTCCGATCGTCCCGGCAGATATCTCCCTCGAAGAGATTCTGAGCGGCATCGAAATAAAGCCCGCAGGAGAACCTGGGCCCTCCCTCACCGTACTCTGCCGCGACTTCGGCCAGCTCGACGCCGCCCTCGCCTCCGAGGCCGACCATGTTTACGTCGATTTCGAAGATATCCGCCGCTACCGCGAGGCGGTCGAGAGGGCCAACAATGCGGGAAAGACAATTTTTCTCGCGACTCCGCGTATTCAGAAGGCCGGCGAACAAGGTTTTTTCAAACTCATCGAGAAAGCCGCCCCCGATGGCGTACTGATCCGCAATATCGGTGCGATCGCCTATTTCAAGGATTCGCCATTGCGCAAGATCGGTGACTTTTCGCTAAATGTGGCGAACCCTGTCTCCGCCTCGATATTCCGCGCACACGGCCTCGAGCGGCTTACCGTCTCCTACGATCTCACGGTCGGCCAGGTCACGGCGCTGGCCCGTGGAGTACCCGCCGGATGGCTGGAACTGACGATCCACCAGCATATGCCGATGTTTCACATGGAGCACTGCGTCTTCGCGGCGTTCATGAGCGAGGGTACGTCGTTCCTCGACTGCGGCCGTCCCTGTGAAAAGCATCGCGTACACCTACGGGACCGGGTCGGCATCGCCCATCCGCTCCGCGCTGATGTCGGCTGCCGCAACACGCTCTACAATGCCGCGGCGCAGACCGGCGCGAAGTTTTTCGACGACCTCTGGACGGCTGGATTGCGGCATTTCCGGGTCGAGCTTCTGGAAGAAACCGCCGCCGAGACCGCGACCGTGATTTCCGCCTACCGCGCCCTTATCGACCATCGCGACGAAGGCAATGCCCTTTGGAAGCGGCTCAAGGCCACGCATCAGCTCGGCGTCACGCAGGGCACCTACTGATGCTCATTTTCCAGACCCTCGCGCCTATTCTGCTCCTCATCGCGCTCGGCTCGGTGCTGGCACATCTGCGTTTCCTTGGGCGGGATTTCATTTCCGATCTGAACAAGCTCGTCTTTTGGGTCGCACTGCCCGCATTGATCTTTGTGGGGGTCGCCGAGATCGGCCATGCCGGCGGACAGACGCTCAAATTGATCGGGGTGATGGCCACCAGCACGGTTCTCGTTCTGGTCTTTGGCTGGCTGACCGGAAAGATGCTGGGACTCTCCCCCGCCGGCGTCGGCACGCTGGCCCAGGCGGCCTTTCGCGGAAATCTGGCCTATATCGGAATCCCGGTCCTTGCTTATGCGTTCACCCCGCTTCAGGAAGTACAGCGGAGCGAGGAGATGGCTACGGCACTACTCGTCATGACGACCATGACAGCCCTTTTCAACGTCCTCGCGGTCATCGCCCTCCAGGGCGCCCAGGAGAAACTCAACGCCAGCAGCGCGAAGATGATCGCCCGCAGCCTGCTGACGAACCCGCTCATCATCGCCTGCGTCGCAGGGCTTGCCTTCACCTTCGCCGGGCTGAAGCTGCCGATCTTTCTGGCGCGTACGCTCGAGAGCCTGGGCGCCTCCGCCGTACCGATCGCCCTGCTTTGCATCGGCGGCTCGCTGGCGACGATCTCCCTGAAAGGCCGCCGTACGGCCATCGTCGCCGCGGCTTTGCTGAAAGTCTTCGCCGCGCCAATCCTGGCTTGGCTCCTCTGCCGCGCCGTTGGAATCTCCGGCCCCGACCTCCGCATCGCGCTCGTTCTCTCTGCCTGCCCGACTGCCGTCGCGTCATTCGTGATGGCGGGCAAGCTCAGCGGCGACGAAGCGCTGGCCTCGGGCTCGATCGCGCTCAGCACGGTCTTTTCCGGCGTGTCACTCGCCCTGGCGCTCTGGATCGGCTAGAACTCGCGCACGAGAAGGTAGTCCGCCACCGCACGCAAGGTTGCCCCCTTGGCGCCGAAGGACTTCAGCGCAGCCAGAGCCGCATCGGTGAGCCGGCGGGCCTCTTTTTTCGAAGCTTCGAGCCCAATCACCGAGGGGTAGGTCGTCTTCTCTGCGGCAAGATCTTTTCCGGCGCTCTTACCCAGCTTTTCGCTCGTCTGCGTGACGTCGAGGATGTCGTCGATCACCTGAAAGGCGAGGCCGAGATTATGGCCAAAAGCGGTAAGTGCCTGCACCTTTGCGGGAGTCGCATTGGCGCTCATTGCCCCGAGTCGCAGGCTCACCTCGATCATCGCGGCAGTCTTGCACTCATGGATGAATCGCAATTGCGTCCGCGTCGCTTTCTTCCCTTCGCCCTCCAGGTCAGCCACCTGGCCGGCGATCAGTTTCAGGCTGCCGGCGGCAACAGCCAGCTCCCGAATCATCGCTGCTACGGGATATCGCGCGACAGGTTTCGCCTGCGCCAGAATTTCGAAGGCCTGGGTCAGCAGGGCATCACCTGCAAGGACCGCAATTCCTTCACCGAAGACCTTGTGCGAGGTCGGCCGGCCACGGCGCAAATCGTCATCGTCCATGCAAGGCAGGTCGTCGTGGACGAGCGAATAGGTATGCACGCACTCGACCGCACACGCGGCAGGGAGGGCCGTAGAGAAATCACCCCCACAGGCCTCGGCGGCCGCGAGCGCCAGTACGGGACGCATCCTTTTCCCTCCGGCGAAGAGGCTGTAGCGCATCGCTCGATGAATGGTCGCGGGCTTCGTCGCCGCCTTCGGAAGGTAACGGTCAAGAGCCGCGTCCACATCCTTCGCACACCGTTTCAAATACACCGACAGTTCCATCGCGTTGTGAGTATGCAAATGGCGTTCGGCTTGGAAAGCGTCGCTTGCGCGGGATCAAACGTCGTGCATCATCCAGTCGCGATGAGACTCGGTATTCTAGGCTCTGGAAAGGGCTCCAACTTCGGCGCGATTCTGCGCGCCATCCAATCCGGCGACCTCGAGGCGACCGTGGAAATCGTGATTTCCGACGTGCCCGGAGCCGGCATCCTCGACCTTGCGTCCACGGCGGGAATTCCCACCCACACCCTCATCGAGCCACGCTACAAAAGCCGCCTCAGCCCCGAGGTTGAGGAAGAGCTCGTACGTGTCCTGCAGGCCGCAAAGGTCGACCTCGTGGTCCTGGCCGGCTACATGCGCGTCGTGAAAGCGCCGCTGCTCGAAGCCTTTCCACGCCGGGTGATCAACATCCATCCCTCCCTGCTCCCGAATTTCCGCGGGCTGGAGGCCTGGCGGCAGGCGCTCGAAGCCGGGGTCGAGAAGACCGGCTGCACCGTGCACTACGTCGATAGCGGGGTGGATACCGGCGAGATCATTTCCCAAACGGAGGTGCCACTCATCGAGGGCGACACACCGGAATCGCTCCACGCGCGCATCCAGGCCGCCGAGCACCACCTTTATCCCGCGGTCATCCGCCAGCTCGCGAAGGAAAACCGATGAGCAGTTTCCGCATCTTCGATCTCAATCCCGAGCAGCAACAGGCGGTCAAGCATGGCACCGGGCCACTGCTCATCCTCGCAGGCGCAGGCACAGGGAAGACACGCGTGATCACGGCCCGCATCGCGTGGTTGATCGCTCACGGCGCGGCCCCCGGCTCGATTCTCGCCGTGACCTTCACCAACAAGGCGGCCAAGGAAATGAAGGAACGCGTCGCCGGCATGGTCGAGGCGGAAGCCGCCGCCGAGGTGACGACTTCCACCTTCCACGCGCTCTGCGTGCGAATCCTCCGCGCCGACGCACATCACCTGGGCTACAAGCCGAACTTCAGCATTTACGACGAGAGCGACACGAACGGCCTGATCAAAAAGATCATCACCCGCACCGCGGCGGCGGATGAGAAGCTCGACCCCGGCCTGGCGAAAAATCTGATCAGCAAGGCCAAGAACAATGGCTGGAACGCACCCCAGGACGACGAGACGCTCGCCGGGGCGGTATATGCCCGCTACGAAGCCGAACTGCGTGCCCTGAACGCGATGGACTTCGACGATCTGCTCGTGAATGCCGTGAAACTGCTGAGCGGTTTTCCGGAAGTCCGCGCGCGGTATCAGCGGCGTTTCCGGCACCTGCTCGTGGACGAATTCCAGGATACGAACAAACTCCAGCTCGATCTCGTCACGCTGCTCGCAGCGGGAGATCCGCCAAACATCTGCGTGGTCGGCGACGACGATCAGAGCATCTACGGATGGCGCGGCGCCGAGGCGTCGAACATCCTGGAATTCGAGCGACATTTCCCGAATCCGGTCGTGGTCCGGCTCGAGCAGAACTACCGCAGCACCAACGAGATCCTCCAGGCGGCCAACCGCGTGATCAAGAACAACACGAAACGGCGTGGCAAGAATCTCTGGAGCCCCCGGGAAGGCGGCGACCCGGTCCAGATCATCGCCGTGCCCGACGATCGCGAGGAGGCCGATTTCATCGTCAACGAGCTGGCCGCGCGCCGTGATGGCGAGACCGGCACCTGGGAGGACTACGCGATCCTGTATCGCATGAACAACCAGTCGCGTTTCTTCGAAGAGAACCTGCGGCGGCTGCGCATCCCATACCGCGTGGTCGGAGGAAAGAGCTTCTACGATCGCCGGGAAATCAAGGATCTCATCGCCTACATGAGCGCACTGCTGAATCCACAGGACGACGCCGCCCTGCTCCGCATCGTGAACACGCCGCCGCGCGGTATCGGCGCCACGACGGTGGAGATCGCTCTCGAACGCAGCACCCAGAACAAATGCAGCCTTTTCGAGGAGATGATCTCACCGGATTTCCTCGCCTACGTCACCAAGCGTGCGGCCGAGGCGATCCGCACCTTCACGGATACCCTGCAGGAAGCAAAGATCCGGATCGCTACTCCAGGGGCGGATGCTTCGCACATCATCAGCGAGCTCCTGATGAATTGCGGCTACTTCGACGACCTCAAGCGCTCATGCAAGACGGTGCAGGAGGGCGACAGCCGCGAGAACAATGCCCGCGAGCTGCTCGCCAGTCTCGCGGAGCATGACAAACGCTCCCGGAAAGGCCTGCGCCATTTCCTCGATGAGGTCTCGCTCGACCGCGACCGCGAGGAAAAGAAGGAGCAGACGACCGGCGTGACGCTCATCACGCTCCATGCCGCCAAGGGGCTCGAGTTTCCCCATGTCTACCTCATCGGTGCCGAGGAAGGCCTGCTACCGCACGAGCGGTCGAAGGTGGAGGACACGATCGACGAGGAGCGCCGGCTTTTCTACGTCGGTGTCACCCGCGCCATGCGCTCGCTGCACATCACGCACTGTCGGAATCGCACAAAATTCGGCACGGCCACGCATTGCGAACCGAGCCGGTTCCTGACCGAGATCGAGGGAGAAGGCGTCCTGCGCAAGAATTTCGAGGAATTGATGAATACCCCGGTCTCCGAGGAGCAGTTCGAAAACTCGTTTGCGCGGTTGCGCGAAATGCTTTCCGAGTAGATGGGTGCGGGCTGAAATGAAGTGGTCCTACCGCATCGCCCGAGTCGCCGGCATCGACGTCCGCGTCCATGCCACCTTTTTGCTTCTGATCGGCTACTGGGGCCTGATGGGCTATCAGGACGGCGGCTCGCGAGGCGCGATCGATCAGGTTATCTTTGGCTCGTTCCTGTTCCTCTGCGTGGTGCTGCACGAGTTTGGCCACGCCTTCGCGGCGCGCGGCTACGGCATTCGCACGCCGGATATCACCCTGCTGCCAATCGGGGGCGTCGCCCGCCTCGAGCGCATGCCGGAGAACCCGCGCCAGGAGCTGGTAATCGCCCTGGCTGGACCGATGGTGAACGTCGCCATCGCGGCCGCCCTCTGGATCGTGGTCGGCACACCTCCGACCGGCCCGCGCATCTTCGACAGCGGCCTCCAGGAGCTCGGCTTCAACCTGCTCTACGCGAATATTTTCCTCGTCGTTTTCAACCTCATCCCCGCCTTCCCGATGGATGGCGGTCGCGTGCTTCGCGCCCTGCTCTCTTTCTGGCTGCCGCATCCGACTGCGACCAAGATTGCCGCCCGCATCGGCCAGGGGCTGGCGCTCGTCTTTGCCTTTGTGGGGCTTTTCGGTATTCCCGGTTACTGGTCGGCGAATCCCTTCCTGCTCTTTATCGCGATGTTCATTTTCATGGGGGCGCAGCAGGAAACCGTTTTTGCCGACATGCGGGCTGCGGTTGCCGGGATGCGTATCACGGATGCCATGATCACGCGCTTTCATACTCTATCCGCCGATCTGCCTCTGGCGCAGGCGGTCGAGGAAGCTCAGCGCGATATGCAATCGGTCTATCCGGTGACGGATTCCCATCTACGGCCGGTGGGCGTTGTACCTCGGAACGAGCTCTTGCAAGCCACCGCCTCGCCCCACTCGACCGTGGGCTCGATCGCTCATACCGTCCCCTCGGTCCGGGCGGACGCGCTGTTCGGCGAAGCCTTCGTGCTGATGCAGGAAAGCGGAAGCCCGGTTCTGCCGGTCGTGAATCCCGCCGGCCAGGTCGTGGGAATCGTGAGCCTGAATTTGCTTCGCGAGCGCGCTCAGGCACGGCGATAGCGCAGGGAAGTTGATAGAACTTAGTTGAGAGTTATCGAGCCGCCTCAAGGCGGCGGGAGTTCCGGATGGGACAGGCTTGGCAACTTCGTGGCCTTAAATTGCCCAAAAGTCGGCTCCGCGGGAGCGTCGCCCTCCCACTTATGGAAGGCTTCGCCTGCTTTCTCTATGCCGTAGCTGGAGCGGCGGGCGGATGAACGCCCGATGGCGGCGGCAAGTCGGGCTCGCTGTGGTCCTTGGGAACGTGCTTGCGGGCGATCAGCATGTAGATCGCGGGAACGGCAAAAAGGGTGAACAAAGTGCCGATGACCATACCGGTGCAAAGCACGATGCCGATGCTGTTTCGCGCGCCGGCGCCGGGGCCGTGGGCGATGACGAGCGGGAAGTGACCGACGACCGTAGCGGCGGTCGTCATGAGGATCGGACGCAAACGAGTACCGGCGGCCTCGACTACGGCGCGGAGCTTGTCGAGCCCCTCTTCCTGAAGCTGATTCGCAAAGGAGACGATGAGGATGCCATTCTTGGCAACCAGACCGACAAGGGTGATGAGTCCGACGTTGCTGTAGATATTCAGCGAAGTGAACCCGAAGTAAGTGAAAAGCAGTGCACCGGCGATGGCGAGCGGCACGGAGCCGAAGAGAATGATGAGCGGATCGCGGAAGCTCTCGAACTGCGCGGCCAGCACCAGGTAGATAAGGATAAACGAAAGCGCCATTAGCGGCAGGAAGCGATTCCCCTCGACGCGGACCTGTCGCGACTTGCCGGCGTAATCGATGCTGAACTCCGGCGGCAGGATCTTGTGCGCCTCGTCCTCGAGTACCTTGAGGGCCGCGTCGTCGGAGATGCCTGGGATCTTCACCCCCTGGATGCGCACCGCGTTCATTTGCTGGAAGCGCTTCAGCTCGCGCGGTTCCGCCGTGGTGCGGACGGTCGCAAAAGTGGAAAGCGGCACGAGTTTGCCCTGGGGACCAGTGACATAAATGTCGCCAAGCTGATCGGCATTGAGGCGGGACGCCCGCTTGATCTGCGGAATGACCTTGTAGCTGCGGCCGGCGTTGCTGAAGCGGTTCACCCAATTGCCGCCATACATCGAGGAAAGATCGGCGCCAACCTGCGAGAGATCGATGCCTTGGGCCCGCACTTTATCGCGATCGAAGACAACCTCGGACTGCGGCTGGTCGAACTTCAAGTCCGAGTCGGCGAACTGGAAATAGCCGCTGGTATTCGCTTTCGCGACGAGCTTGTTCGCGAACTCGAGCAGGACCTTTGGCTCGGCGGTGGAGCCGATGACGAAGTCGACCTCGAACTGTTCGCCGCCAGGCAGCGGCGAGGGCGTGATCGGGATGATACGAACGCCAGGAACTTTGTTGAACTCCTGGGCAGCGGCCATCTGGAGCTGTGCCGTATTGCGCTTTCGCTGGTCCCACGGCTTCACGACCATGCCGCTGAAACCCATGACCGGATTGATGATCTCGAAGATGCTGTCCGCCTCGGGCAGGCTGTGGAAAACGTCGTAAATCTTCCCTCCAAAAAGCTTTGTCTGCTCAAGCGTGGCGTTCGCGGGGCTCTGCACGATGCCGAAAACCACGCCCTGGTCCTCCGGCGGAGCGAGATCCTGCATGGACATCATGTAAAGGCCGGGCAGGATCGGGAAAATGATCAGTCCCCAGGCCACGAAGATCGCCGGGCGGTAGTTCATCGCACGACTGAGCAAGGCCACGTAGCCACGGCGGATGGAATCGAACCGGCGGTTCACAACTCCCGCGAACCCTCGCTCGGTATCGCCGGCACGCAGGAGCTTCGACCCGAGCATGGGCGAAAGCGTGAGGGCGACGACGCCGGAGATCAAAACCGAGCCAGCCAGGGTGAAGGCAAACTCCCGGAAGAGCGCACCGGTAAGCCCGCCCTGGATCGCGACCGGCGTGTAAACGGCAACGAGGGTGATGGTCATGGCAATGACCGGCCCGACCAGCTCACGCGCACCACGGATGGCCGCATTGATCGGGGTCTCGCCATTGTGGAGGTGCCGCTCGATGTTTTCGACCACGACGATGGCGTCATCCACGACGATACCAACGGAGAGAACGATGGCGAGGAGCGTGAGGAGATTGAGGGTGAACCCGGCCGCCGCCATCAGGAAGCAGGCGCCGATGAGCGAGATCGGAATGGCGATGACCGGAATGATGACCGCACGCCAGGAGCCAAGGAAAAGGAAGATGACTGCGATAACGATGAGCAGAGTCTCGGTGAGCGTCTTGATGACATCGTGGATGGCGGCCTCGATGTAGACGGTAGAGTCGTAGGCCACATCGGCGCGCATACCGGCGGGCAGAGCGGCTTTGATCTGGGGCATGACCTCCCGTAGATTGTGGATGACGTCGAGTGAGTTCGCCGTCGGGAGCACCCAGACTCCGAGGAAAGTGGCGGTCTGTCCGTCGAAACGCACCGCATCGTCGTAGTTCTCCGCGCCAAGCTCGACATCGGCAATCTCGCCGAGGCGCACCACGGTATTTCCCGATTGCTTGACGATGAGGTTGCGGAATTCCTCGGGCGTCTTCAGGTCGGTGTTCGCGACAAGATTAACCGCAACCATCGACCCCTTCGTGCGGCCAAGGGCGGAAAGATAATTGTTCGCGGTGAGGGAGGCCCGGACCTCGGTAGGCGAGATGCCGAGCGAGGCCATCTTGTCCGGCTTCAGCCAGATACGCATGGCGAACGTGCGGTTGCCGAGAATATCGGCGCGCTGCACGCCGTTGATCGCGGTGATCTTCGGCTGGACGACACGCAGCAGGTAATCGCTGATCTGGCTGGCGTTCATCGTGTCCGATGAGAAGCCGATATACATCGCGGCGATCTGGTTGTCGGTGAGCTCGACATCGATGACCGGAGCCTCCGCCTCGGGAGGGAGATCGTTGCGGACCTGCGCCACCTTTGCCTGGATCTGCGTGAGCGCGGCGTTGATGTCGTAGTTCAGCTTGAGGTGAACGGTGATCGTGCTCGTGCTCTGCGCACTGGAGCTCTCGACGTAATCAATACCGTCCGCGCTGGCGATCACGCGCTCCAGCGGCGTAGTGATAAAACCTCGGACGAGGTCGGCATTTGCGCCGACATAGGCGGTGGTGATCTTGACGACGGCGATGTCGCTCCGCGGATATTGCCGGACGGCAAAACTGCGGATCGACTGCAAGCCGGCGATCAGGATGACGAGGTTGATGACCAGCGCCAGAACCGGCCGCCGAATGAAGAGGTCGGTGAACTTCATGCGAGAGCGCTAGCTGTCAGTCGGGTTCGGGGTCGCGCTATTCGACGGCTGCACGTCGTTGTTACGCTCGACGGCGGCCTTCGGAGCGAGCTTGAATCCGCCCGAAGTCACGACTTCCTCCCCGGATTTCACTCCGGAAATGACCGAGATCTGGTCGCCACGGCTCGCGCCGAGCTGGATGATCTGCTGGCGGACGCCATCGTACTCCTTGCCGTCGGCATCCTTCATCTTCTCGATGATGAAGACCGAGTCACCGTAGGGCGCGTAGTTGATGGCCGTGGCGGGCAGGGTCAAAACCTTCTCCTGCGTCGGCAACATCAGGTCGGCGTTCACGAACATGCCGGGCCGCAACTGATGATCACCGTTGCTCAAGGTCGCCTGCACCAGGACGTTACGAGTGGTCTCATCGACCACGGAATTGATCGAAGTCACCTTGCCGGTGAACGTTTCGTCCGGCAGCCCGTCGGCCCGTACCCGGACTTCACGCCCAACCGCGATATCCTTCAACTTCTGCTGCGGCAGGGAAAAATTCACGTAGATCGGGTCGAGCGATTGCAGTGGTGCCACCGGGTCTCCGCTCTTCAAATACTGGCCCAGATTGACTTGTCGGATGCCCAGAGCCCCGGCAAATGGAGCCCGGATCAGCTTGCGCTCGATCGTGGCCTTGATTTCCGCCACGGAGGCCTCGGCCTCCTTGAACTCCGCTTCAGCAGCGTCGTAATCGGACTGGGAGGAAACCCGCTTTTGCAAGAGCCCCTGCTGCCGGTCGAGATTCGAGCGGCTGAGTTGGAGGCGAGCCTCCGCCGACTTGAGCTGGGCTTCCTCCTGCTTGGTGTCGAGCTTGACGAGGGGATCGCCCTGCTTGACCTGGGTACCGGACTCGAAGGTGATCTTCTCAACGATGCCGGGCAGATCGGTGCTGACAATCACGCCATTGACCGCCTGGACCGTGCCCACGGCACTCAAGGTCGGCTGCCAGACGTCCTCTTTGACCACCATCGACGTCACGGCAATGGGAGGCATCTTCCACTTCATGCCCGCGAAAGCGGCGAAGCGGTGAACCTGGTACAGAACCAAAGCAGCGATGACCGCGATCATGATCGCGGTCATCACAACGATGGAAACTACAGTGCGTGCCTTAGGCATACGCGGCCGTAATGGCGGTCGCGTCCTGGAGCACTTCTGCGGACTCCGTGGTCTTCACTTCCGGCCCGAGACCAGCCTGGATCTTGGCAGTCAGGCGCTTGAACTCGGCCTGCTCGTCAGGCGTCAGCGTGGCGGCGAGCGAGGAGATCAGCTTGAAATAGCCGGGCAACACTTTCTTCAAGAGGTCGCGGCACTCCTGGGTGCTGACAACACGCATGGAACGGCGGTCGGTCGGGTCGAGAGTACGGCCGACGTAGTTGTCGCGCTCGAGGGTGTCGAGGAGGCCGGTCATCGTCGCACGGGTCACACCGATCATTTCGGCGAGTTCCGAAGGCTTGCGGACAATGCTCTCATCGAGACCAAGGAGAAGCATGACGGCGAAACGGCCGGGAGTGATTTTGTGAGCGCCGAGATAGGCAGACTCCAAGGACGACACCGCACCGCCAGTGCGAAGAACACTCAGAAACAAGTCACATGCAGCAGAGTCAATGCCGGGCTGGTTCTTCGCGATGTCGTGCAGAAAGTCGTAACGTGGTAGTTCGTTTAACATGAGATTTTTTCGTAACAGTTAACTTGATTGATGGATTACTTCATTAGAAATAAGGGCGCGTATATGCCTGCTGCAAGTATTTATTTAAATATTTTCGGAAAAAAAACTTACTTTACTCTGTAAACAGAGATCGCATCTCAGCGAGAAATCAGACACCATATTGTCTATGACAGCTTCAATTTTGCATTCGCTGTATAGAAGATGCAAGAAAATTGTCTGATTAAGAACCTTGAAAAGGAAGAATCGAAAGAGATTGCAAGGGCTCGAGACAGCCGACGAAATACTGTCAAGAGTGACATCTTTCCTACTACGGAAGAAAAGACGAGCCGACACTCGGATTCGAACCGAGGACCGACGGTTTACAAAACCGTTGCTCTACCACTGAGCTATGCCGGCAAAGAGGGGTAGGAAATC
>Ga0310811_10001355_pt1 | contig 30944 bp, 45 predicted proteins | sample YCmetagenome_FD_207642 | JGI IMG/M metagenome (GOLD analysis project Ga0310811, IMG submission 207642) | Soil microbial communities from experimental microcosm in Duke University, North Carolina, United States - YC | ecosystem: Engineered > Artificial ecosystem > Soil microcosm > Unclassified ...
CTAACTCTAACCCTAACTCTAACCCTAACTCTAACCCTAACTCTAACCCTAACACTAACACTAACTCTAACCCTAACTCTAACCCTAACTCTAACCTAACTCTAACCCTAACCTAACAACCTGACGTGACTAGTACTGCTGGTGTATGATATCTATGATTGTTATATCCATCATGCTGTACGCCCATGTTACATTCTTCTTGATGTTGCAGAATGTCTGCCTCGCGATGTTGGTCACCCTACTAAATCATACCCTTTGTTTTATGACCCATTGTATTCCAATCCACCTTGGCTTTCGCATACCATCGCAAGTTATAATAGAACGCTCAGTTCATTGACCACTCCTATTCTTCGTGCAGCTGCGCAGCGCATTGGGTGCAAGCGATTCCACTCCCGGCCGGGGGCCCAAAGAGAACAACGGGAAACATGTGTTGCAACATTTTGGACAATCCCGCTCTAAGCTCTCAGCTGAATCCGATGAAAGCCTCCGTCGTCTTGCAGCTAAACTTCCTGCTAATTCTCTGAGAACAAGAGTTACATCGATTGCAGCTGAGTTTCATCATACCTATTATGGTGCAGATGTTGCAGCTGATTTGCGCTCTTCCTCACTCATTCTAACCTCACAAACACGCAGTGGAGTACTCACTTCATGGTGATGTCATCTTGAGGCATGTCTGACCCTTACGTCTGAATCATCCAGAAATGCGTGGTGCGATCCATCTGAACTTGTTTTCCGTACTGTACAGCGTAAACAAACGTAGAAGGGGGCCAGAGCAAGTACTAACACTTAATCTCATTCAGATATCTGAGGCGGTTTACTCTACTCCAGATGGTTCTTGTTTGATTGCCGCTGACGTTCCTGAGTTGACATTGACAGTCTTGACTGCCTATCACTGGAGTACCTTCGGCTGGACGTATGGCGTCCCGCTTGAAATTCCAGATCTTCCCTTGGATCAACCCCTGCTATTGACTTCTTTAATAAAAGGAGCATCGTTCATCTGGTCACATTTGACATCCACTCAAATCCTTCTCGATCATTCGGCGCTTTCGACATCACTCGCAGGGTGACGGAGTTTAAAGAAGGCGGACGAGGAGGAGTTTCTCAGTCCGAGAACGCCGCTGCACACAACGTCTCATTGACTGTCACGCCTACGTGTGGACTCGTTTCCCGGTTCTCCCTGCCGTCCAGCGAGAGATGATCACATCGTCCAGTACTAACAGATGTCCGCGAACATCGGGGTTCATTACAAATCGGGACCCATCATATGTTCTGTTTTACAACTTTGAAAGGACGTCAAAGAATCCAATGGTAACCATCCTAAAATCAATGACCATCTCTACCAAAATATATTCTGGTTTTTCCAATGGTCTCATTGGCGCTGCAGAATGGAGCGTTTCGAAGTTCAGAGCCGGGGAATGCCTGGTGGACATCCTCTGCCTCATTCCAATTCACATCGCAGTGACGAGAGAGAATCGTTTCATTTCACTCAAGGATGGTGTATATTCAACCAAACTTGAGAAGTCTCTCCTCGGCGCATATGTAAACCACATTGTCAATCACCTGTCTTTTGGTTGGTATGAATCTTTGTTCCAGTCATACATGGCGAAAAAGGTATGATATATGAACGCCTCGAGTCGAGAGACGCTGACTTTATCCAGCACCATCTTCTTCAAGCAGGTCAAAGTTGTGTCTTCCATGGGCGAACAATCGGTGGGGAAGAGCTTTTCCTTGAACCATCTTCAGAAGGGGTCTGGATGTCAGTAACTCCGACTGAAGATGCTCTTATTGTTGCTTTGGATTTTGAAGGTACGTCGAACCAAACCATCGGTGGGCGTTTCATATCGATATCTTTCCTTAATAGGTGTCCATATTATTGAGCGTTCCGCTCAAGAAGATACATTGCTCGTGCTATTCAATACTGCGATCTCTAACTTGGTTTGCCGCCCGCTGTGTTTCTTATGGTCGTTTACGTAGGTGCTGTTCCGGAACAACTTTGCCTTTGAGCCGAGACATCGCAGGCTTATTCCAGTCGTTCCAATCAAGCTAGACCGTCCTCGACCCAGCATCTAACCCGAGTCTATTTCAATCAGCGTTGGTGATCATAATTGAAGTACTTTCCCGTCTCTTGAAATTCGTTTTTCATGTGTCTTGACATGTAAACTTTTAGGATGTCGTGGATTCGGACAAAACAGAAATCACTCGAGAGTACGTCTAGATAGTGTCCCCATGAATGCATACTCAAATTATCACTCAGGTTCGCTCTCAAGTTCCAGAAGATAGTTCAGGACGAACAAGAGGCCAACTTCATTTCACGCCTCCACGCTGGGCAGTTGAATACCATTCCTTGGTATGTGAGATATCTCTTATGGCATCATTGTTTGATTGTTCCATCTAGGCCGGTAACCGAGTCGCAGGAGTTCTATAAGCTGTTCCCAACTCTCAAACGTCGATTGGACAGACAAAAATTGACGCACAATGCAGCAGGAGAATTCCTTCGTATTATGAAGACCTTGATGGCGAAGCTGAAGGTATGATTCACTTGTCGAACATATTGAGAGAGTCATTAGAACTTGTGCAGGCAAATGATTGGGGCGCTCTGTCACGCGTGTACTATTAAAGAATCTATAGTTCAACTTGAATTGACCAACAACACACCGCAGAATCGATGGCCTCGCATCGCGCACAACTTCTATTAGAAATGTTGGCAAATGCTCTGGCGTTCGGACTGCAGAAAATTAATACTGACACGGAACCTTTGAAGGTGTGGGACACTTTTGCTACCTTTTATTACAATCGCGTTTAACCGTGACCTAGCGCTATGAAGAACCTGGACGACCATGTCCCGACCTAAATGCTAGATACTCCGGCTGAATTTTCATTGGCAGGGGACCGCAATCTTCTTCTTGCGAGACCGCTCTCCAAGTTTTGTCTCATGCATACTATGGTTCTCGCCATCACGTGCCGGAGGATCTTTGGATTGAGAATTTGATCGCCCACCTGGACAGATTGGTCAATTTGCGCGTCGCCCATGTCCGCGAGTGGATATCGTCTAACGTCGCTCGCTTCCAAAACGAGCAGGCAAGCATCGACGAGCTCATGAGAATATTTGAAAGCGCGACAGCAGACCTGAAGAGCAACTTGCAGTTGTGCAAGATGAAGCGTGGAAGTTGCGAACTGCTCTGCATTCGGAGCAAATTTCATGGCGAACAACATGACTGCCAGACATCTCATGAATGCATGCATTCTTGCAATTTCTGTGCGTCGTCGAGAGAGACGAAGACTTGCACCATGTCGTAAGTCATTAATATTTTTACTGGGTCAGTAAACTAAAGCATTTCATAGCGGGGCATCAAGGCAACCACATGTTAAGCCTTTCATAATCGTATCCGCGCACGAGCTCATCACCCCTTCTAGATGTATTGTAAATCTTTGTGATCAAGCCTGCAAATTTTCCGGGAGACAGGAATGTCTGGATGAGTGTACAAAGGTGAGATGGATCTTTACCGTTGGGTAAACGGTCGTTGAACTTGTCTTTTAGGTGATCGGCCATGCAGAAGACGACCATATGTGTGCTGCTATTGTGCATGCCTGCGGTCAGGTATGTTTGACCCTGTAACAGCCTTTTCACGTGCTTAAAACGCCTCTAGCCCTGCAATCTGTCAAAGCTCAGGTTGGATGACGGAACCACTTCTCCTTGTCGCGGCACTTGTAGCATTGTAAGGCAAATCATCAATGAACGCTTCGTGCCACCTCCTGACGCCTAATTTTCCGCAGTGATGTGGATCATGACCAACACTTGTGCGATGCTCAACTTTGCTCTTTCCCTTGCCAACTTTGCAAGAGACTCTGCAAATACAAACCATCTTCACGGCTTGGAAGACGGCGCTATCCATCTTTGCGGATTCGTCGACAATCATCTAGGCATCTTGATAATCGAACTTCAAATAGGGAGGAGCATTCGTGTACTGCGCAATACACTACCTAGGGCATCTGTGAGATTGAGACTGCGCCACAATCGATCGAAACGACGTTCACCGGAAGGTACGAGATGTTATGTTTCACTACACAAAGGCGGCGTGCTGTTTTGGTCTTGGACATTATTTTCTGACTTGACGTACGATCTTGGTTCACGGTACTCACAAGATGTGTGTCGGGTTGGTTACCTCTGATACTTTCAACGCGACATCGCTAAGGAAACAACTACACCTTTAACTCCTGCAGAGCCTTATTTTCGATAGGCGACCCATGGCAGTCCCAGCCAGGGTAGTAACATAACATCTAGGAACGCTGGACTAGGGGTCCCAAGGGCAGGAGCTACGCACCAAGGGCCCTGTCGACTTTCCACAGCTTAGTCAGCATGTAGACTAGGCTTCGCCTTGTTCGTAGCTAGAGTCTATCATCATCACTGCTTGCATTCTGCTTTGCTCTGGGCTTAGGCCGCTGGCCCTGCTCCAATGCAAGATGCTCGCTTATCGCAAATACAACGGTATCGGTGTCATACACTGAGCTTCTCTACCAAGTTCTGGTCTCCTCGCACGTCCCGTTGGCACAGAGTCGATGTGTCACTATTCTACCAAGGGAATTGTCTTGGAGAAAAAGGTGACCAGTGCAGACGCGACCATCATCAACCGCACGGAAAAGATTTCCATGAAGAAAAACTGCATGATGAGCCAGATTGCGCTGGCCTGGGTTGGATCAAAGGTGTCGAGCACTATCGTTGGTATCGTCGAGGGAATTGAGCCCACCCAAAAGGAGATAAAATACCTGGATGAGCCGTACGTATTCTGCTCGCTTTGTTACTCGACATGAGACTGACAACGCCTTTACAGGTACGAACTCAAGGTCATAGGTGGCCACCTCTATGTGATCGCAGTCAACCTACAGTGCCAAAGAAGAGATGTGAGTCAGTCAAAACTGTATTACCGCCATCAACACAATGCTGAGTGGAGAACGATTCTAACTATATTCAGGTTAGGTACGCGGATACAGCTTGCGCGTGAAGGTCTAGTTGATAGGATGACGGAGTACATCAAATCCTTAGGCATCGGAAACGACATTTGAAGTTCGCTCTCTGCAGCCAATCGGCGAATACGTTTGCCCTAGTCAATTGCCACCGAGCTCGAGCACTAATAGCAGACCCAGTGAACCATGTTCCCCATCGGACACTCCCTACGACGCACCTACGCGTCTCGTAACACCCCGTCCCCGCCCCACCAGGCAACAGACATTTTATGAAGTCATGTCTAGTCCTGAATGTTTGACAGTGCCGAGTTTCACCAGAAATGAAGGAGTCCTTCACTGATCGCACACCACCTGCCCCCACTTCTCCTACAGCTACAACTCGTCCCCCCATTTCAGTGAACACCAGGTTGAACAAGGTTTTTCTGAGCGGCTACCCAGAACTCTCTCAGATTTCACCCAACCCACGGACGCCTGTGTCACCAGATGAATACGTTCCATGACCTATTCTTGGACGTGCAGATACATTCAGTAGTAGCTCGGATGAACCATTATCCTTCACACGGTCTTTTCAGAGCCCTCGTCAGCATACATTGGCAGTGCCAAACTCCCCAGACCGCGAACCCATAAGCCGACCAGGCAGCGCCATGTCAAATCTGTCTCTTGGTCGAAATTCGTATCGAAAACATGATGGGCAAGCCCCACGCCCTTGCTCTCCCGCTCCGAGTCTTTATGAAAGCTCATCCAACGTGTGCTATATCCTCCCCTACCATCGCCCCAAGCTTGGCGTCGAATATCGATGGCTCTCAAGTTCTCTTTGTTCCTCGTGCGTCATCTTCAGGCCATACACATTCGAGGGAGAGTAGTGGATCACGTTTTGCTCTGATGTCAGCGAATGGAGTTAAGCGTTTTGATCGACATGCCAGGGAATTTGCCATGACGTATGCATTATCACAAATATCGTACACAGATACTGAAATTACATTAGCGATCCTTCAACATCTGACTACAAGATCAAAGCTTACCAAGTACAATACCCTAGTCACGAGTAAACCTTGCAGATCCCGTGTGTTATAGTTGCACCAAAAGAAAAATAAGAAACAGTTCAAATTAAAAGACCAGCTAACAATGAATTAATGACCAAAACGAAAATGAACATGCGCAGACAAACGAGTGTATGAAAATGAAGACGATGTCCATGTAAGAACACAAGAACACGTGAACATTAACGACGACCAAGTCCATCCTAGTAATTAGGCGAGCATCTGAATCTAAAGAAATTAAGTGATGAGTTGGGAAAGCATGCACCTGGGCATTGAATTCTATCAATTGGAGCTACATTGAGGCTAAATGCAATATGCAGTTTGAGAAAGAACGATGTAAGCATACGTACGGATTTAAAGCAAAGCAACGCGGGGAGCAGGAACGCATACCAACAACGTTCTCCTACAAACCAAACATCCCCGTAGCCCTCCTCCTACTCCGAACAGGGTGAACGAGCACCAAACTGATTCCAAGACCCACAGTCAACCCGATACTTGTGCTGATCAACTGCAGCGCAGTGTTGAACCCACTTGAATAGGAGGAACTCGATCCAGAGGTTTGATCAACAACGAAGTTGAACAGTCCGCCGTTGCCTAGGCCTGAAGGTGGTTGGAAGAGTATGCCTGTGATCTGCGTGCATTTGTGTCTTAATGTAAGATTGGTGAGGGTTTGGACGTGGGGGAGAGTTTTGTCAATTCCTCGATGCGAAAAAGACGAGAAAAGAAAACGCACCATAACAACAAACGCATTCCCCTCAAGAAACCTCCCATAGAAATTCGACATCAGCCCTACAGCAAACGCTCCGACAGCAGATGATATATCACTCTGATTCAGGAACTTGAGGCCTACGAAGTGGTTCGTCACCCATCCAATGCATGAGATGGCGACCAGGAAGAGCTAAGTGTCGGAATCAGTATTGGCTCGAGATATGTTGAGCGGGACTCAAAGCAGATAAAAAACTCACCAACTCTCTCCTCCCAACAACAGCCCCAAACTTCAAACTCAAAAACAGACTATAACATGGCACACTCAGGAACACCGCCACAAACTCGGGGTGCGCTGCCACCACCCTCCTGTGGGATCGTGGCTCGAGGAACACATATAATCTGTGCCTCCTATTAGTGGGTGTTTGCCGGGCATTGCTTGGTAGAGCTCAGCTCCGATGGCAGCCCGAACCCGAGGGAGAGGCTATACATGAGGCATAGCAGAGACGGACAGAACCTGCTATCAGAGAGCGAGAGGAGATTTCGAGGGAGCTGTTTAGGACTATGAATCCCTGAGGAGTTTGTTAGCGGTGGAATGCGATTTAAAGGGAGAAAGCGGGGTGAGAAAAGAGAGATGAAGAAAGCCAAAACTCACAGGTAAAATCAGAACGACACTACTACTAGCAACAGCCTCATAACATTTGCGGTAGTCATTCGATACTGTCCTGATTCGTGTTTGCTCGGGCGTAGGATCGGTAGCGAGTTTCTCTTGCTCAAAAGTAAAATTAGGATGTCGGCTCATGACTTTATTATACTCGGACAAGAGGACGGGGTATACTTGATCGTTGACCCATGTTTTCATCAAAGGCGTGACTCCCGCCTCAACAGCCTTTCCTATCGCGCACATGTATTCTCCAGCACCGTGAGACAGCGCTTGGAGGCATACGGCCGCTTTTGCATCTGCGCGTTTTTGGAACCTGGGATCGACGAGGTATGCTTTGTATTCCGTGGGTCTGTCTAAGCGGAGGAAACAACTGTGTACTAGATAGAGTATTGTGATCCCCTGGCCGATACCGTTGGTGGTGGGGACCGATGTCAGGGATACGTCCGCGTGACATGGAAGTAGCCCGGGGAAATTGAGGAGATAGATAGGTGGTATGAGATGAAACTTACGGAGAGGGAGGGCCTGTGGTTGTATTCACCACATTCGTTACGTGGTCCTGGAGGCTGGGGTGGCGCGATGAGATAGGATGGGTCATCGAAGCTGCCTGAGCGAGGACGAACGCCACAGTTAGATGGTGGAGAAGGGAGTGGGCCTGGAGGGAGTGCAGCAGAACTGAGTGATGAAGATGTGTAAAAATGATGATATGAACGAGGTGGTAGTTCTACAGTGATGCTGGGATTGGCAGAGTAAGGGCCATGGTTATGCTGGAATTAGTGATGCAGTGAATCCAGCCAAAGAGTAAGGTGCCATACTGAGTGAATTACTGGGCGGCACAGGGTTCAAAGCAACTTTGGACGCCCTGGCCATCCCCATGCACAAACCAAATTCACAGACACCTTACCTTCAGAGGATCCACCGAACTTATTCAAATGGGCGCAGAAAACGTTTCGCAGCGCACACCAAAGGTGTCATGTGCACGTAACAAATAACGCGTCAACAAAGGCGGGTGAGTCACATGATTTGAATTTTGAATTTCGCCTAACCTGGTCAACCGGTCACGGGCAGCTTCGCTATGGCAAGGGGTAAAACGGTCCCCCTTGCCATGACCAATTTTCCGTCCGCTGAGCCCGGCGCCGGGCGCACGATAGTTACACGTTCCTTGATTTTCTTTACGACTTGCATGGGTCATGTACATCATGTGGAGCACATATCGAACGTGGTCGAACAATTTACCTATCTGCAAACCATTGGCTTGAACTAAATCGGTGCGCTTTATCTGAGCCTGGCAGATGACAATGTTCATCTTCAATCTTTCACGCGGTTTGACACATTCCTGTAATCCATTCGGCGACTGAGGTGCACGGGTAAACTGACTGCACTAATAGCATTTCTAATGTTCTGAGCAGGGGAGGGTGGGTCACCCTAGGGCGGTATGCCATGAGGTGCACGGGTATAACTTCCACATGAAGGTCTAGTTGATAGGGGACCATAGCTAACGACTCAGATAGATAGGAAGGTAGGTAGAAAATTCCCCTAGACTCAAGTTCGACTTTGCATGGCAGCAAAGTGGGCGGCGTGTCTCCAGTCGTTTGTTCGACTATCATCAAGGAGACGAGGTTACCAGGATGCTACGGCAGATAACCGAATACGAAGACTCAACTGGTGCCTCCCTTTTTTTCAGGTGTCTAAGGTCGGGCAGAGCACCGCAGTCTTTGAACGTGTGTTCAAGTTCACACTCGACATCTACAGAAGTACTTTACCTTAGTCTTCAGGTATGTGATGACTCTTCTCAACTATCCGTTGTTCTCATCTTTACGCGCAGGATGCCTGGGATCATGAGGAGATGGATGCTAGTGTAGTTATTCATCTATGATGTCGACGCATTCTATGACCCTCTTGAAGGTGATAGACATACGTATCATGCTGGCTTTACAATCACCGTCTACAATTCTCCTTCAGTGCAACTACGTCCGAATTCACGTAACCCCTGAATCCCTGCATTTATTATGACTCTAGCAAGGGAAAGCTGTTAGACACCTTGTTTCGTTCAGAGCATTGAACCATTCGCATCGACGTTACCGATATATGAAACGGTGACAGGACAAGCTGAAGCGAGTCTACTTGGATGTCAGGATGCTCGTAGAAGTACACGCTCCTCTGAGTCCACGTCTGCTCCATGGATCCTTGTTTCCCGGTATAACCATGTTGTGGTGCAAGGTATTGATCAATAGATTTATGCACGCCTTGCTGCTCCCAATAAAGTATGCTTTTGTACAGGGAAAGACAATCGTACTTGTGGAGCAGGTCCGCAATTCGTATTTAGGAGAAAAACGAACGTTGGCGGTGACGATGGCACGCTGGATTGCAGGTATCAGGGCATGTCAAAATTGGACGCATTCGATTTGCTCGTACCTGGTGACCCTTAGAACTAGAATTTAGGCGGGTTACAAGTGGCATGCCTAGGCGTAGATGGTGCAACGGTATGTATGCATTGACAGAGAAGGCGAATCCGGAAAATCATACGTCATCCCTAGTAAATGGTGCAAATCAGACGCACGCAATATTTGGGTGCCCGTCTGTCCGACTCACTTTTGCATCGAATGGGTGGGGCTGAGAGCTATGCATATGAATTAGCAAGGAAGTGAAAGTGCGGACATAGCTTAATGTACATCTTCTTTACTATTCCCCCAATGCAGCCCAACGAGCAAAATATAATCCGTAACCCCAAGATCTCTCGACTGATGTCGCTATCCCTCTCAAGGAAGCCCACCAATAGCACTATGGATGCATTTCAAATCCTTTTGCCACGGGAGGATTCATGGTAGTATTTTATGGGGGATCCTGAAGCTGGGATGTGGGTTTGAGGTGGGGAGAGGATAGTCGAAGGTACATACACGAGGGAGTGTTTATGCCTTGCTGTGAAATCTTGTTCGGTGACAGGTGGGGTCAGAGCCTGCGGCGCCTACTAGGCGCAAACTCAACCGACACTCGCTCGCCAATGATGGCCGCTAGATCGGGACATGCGATCGAGGACCGAGGTCACTGAGCAGAGCCGGGCGTTGGTCAATATTAGTTCAACCACCAAGCCATATACACCAGTCCCCATACCTTTGAAATAACGCGTCCGAGCATCTTGTTCGTATTATTCCTTGGCACTACTTATACTCGTTATACTGATGGCGCTGGCAGCTTTGCGTCTAACATACCCCACTGACATTAGAGAAAAAGTCTTGGCACAGGCGGCTGCTACCAACAAATTGCTCCAAGACATGGCGGACATCCAAAATCGTACTCAGATCCTCTTGCAGGACATGGGTAGCACACTGAACCAGATTGTGCGCGATGTCATGGATTTGAAGCTGGGAATCAAAGCGATGAAAGTTGATCTTGAGGTGAAGGGAGAAGATAAGAGGCGCATTTTAATGCCAATTCAAGACGCGTTACTAGCCGTACGAAAGATGTAGTAACACCTGAAATTCGTTGATCTGCTGCATCGTCTGGCTGATCCCAGGTGTTGACAATGGTGCGACTCTATTTCGAGACGAGCCAGTCGACTTCTGCGTTGATGTATGTTGATACTGGCAGCTTCGATATTTACATCTAAGGTGAAAATGTCTTGTTGATGCGCCAAATAGATGAGTATCTTCCATACGCACATCCATGCATTCGCCTGCACACAAAAAGCAATGTCTTGACATGCCAGACTCCTCACATGAATCTTTAAATTCCGGCAGGTCGTATGAGCCGTATAACAACTTTTTTTCCTGATTGTGCGCGTTGTGTCGACGACGTTGGACATTCTGAAAATCAGCTTGTTAATCTGTCTAATGCCCAATGGTACCATCAGCAACATATCCCCAATATCTTTTACAACTCGCTATTCGCCAGCTCTTTCCCAACTTGATAACAATGAGGAAAGTCATCGTAATAGCAAGCCCGACGAAGCCTACAGATATAAATGTATTCTGGTAACCCATGTGAAGCCAAGGGGTGATCCCATATCCCTGCAAGAATACGCGTCAAAATGTCATGCTGAAGTAAATGTCTCGACTTACAATAGCGAACGAAAGGGTATTCTACATTCAAGAAAGCTCATATTCAGTATGACTGTCAAAAGTGACGAGTTGGCACGCTTACGCGAACAAGGATGACAAATCCAGGGCGCAGTTTATAGAGAGTGAAGAGCCAATACCAGTCGAGCAAGAAATGATGCCCATGCCAAAGACGAGGCCGACCCAACTGATGCCCTTGGACGCACCAACTCCCCAGAGGATGAGAGAAGCTGGACACAAAACAAGCGAAACAACCATGAGCCAAAGGCGATGCTCTGGCTCTTGGATACCGCGCGTTCGACGAGTATATCTCGCAGCGAACCGATCACCCACCCACCCGCTATAGAATGTTCTGCACCAATATTACGAGGGCAACTCAGCAGAAATTTACCCAATAAACATGCCAATTAAAGGGCCAAGGTAGATTAATCCGACAAAGCTCGCTCTGAAGTTATAGGGTTGCTCGCTGAGGATCAATGAACAAGTGGCATTCAGGACGTTATACCACACGAGACATGTTCCATACTGAAACCCTGCCCTATTGACAAAGTCATTTTGCATTCTCTACATTTCCGACGGACGGCTTACCAAAAAATGACAGGGAAGCGCAGTAGAATTACGGGACGGTACGTCATCGTAAGCAGCAGCTTGTTTGATGCATAGTGCCCACCAAATAAAGCGAGCCGTTGCGAATATGTTTTAAGTATACCTGTCAAATCCCCAGAAGGGATAGGAGATGAAGCAGTTGACTCTTTGTCGTCTCTCTCAGCACCTGATTTGGCGCTGAAGTGCACGGCTTCTGTGGCTTCGCTTGTATTGCGTACGAAGTTTGTCTACACTTAGATATAAGTAATAATCAGTACTAATTACATGTGACGCACCTCTTCCATAGAGAAAAACAACACTATGAGAGAACCGAAGTTTATGATCACAGCCCAGTACATCACCCAATGCCATCCATGGCCATCATATATGAACTTGATCAAAAATTAGGACGAAACTTAGAAAGTGATGTGCAATTTGGTACGCACACCAGTGATGAGCGGTGCAAAGTAGTTTGACCTGCTCGGGAGGTCAGTATAAGTCAAAGTCTATATACGCAAGACCAACCCAAACAGAAAGAGCGTGTAAATTCCAATATACGTCCCACGTTCATGTGCAAAGAACTATTAGGTGAAATGAGCTTATTTGAATAGACATAAATCTTGGCGTGCTTACTGTATCTGCAATGCTGACTTCGCACAGACTCTCGACAGGAGTGCAGAGATAACCCTGTACGATTTTGCTAGCGATCCTGGCGGTGGATCATCAATGAGTGGCGTTTAGTAAAGTGTGCTGCATACCACTGGCTTTCTGTCTTGATGCGCGGCGTCAACAGACAGATGGCCTGCCAAACATTAGTTAACCTCTGAGCTGTCGATATCTTGCTGTCACAAACTCTTATAGTGTCGCCAAGGACTGAAATCAGATAAATACCACGCTTTCCAAAGGTAAGAGCGAGTGGTTGATTTATCAGAGCTCCCCAGCCTAAGACTAGTATTCCGACGTCATCTAAACCCGATCACGAGGGACAATGATGACGACCTACAAAGAAACGCTGTTCATGACAACAATGATACCGTTGAGTATGGACACGAGAATAAATGTAGAGACAAACCCACTGTATCCGGTGCTCGCATTAAGCGTTGCAAGAGGTATCCCCGTATCATTGGAAATAGGCTGCAAGATGGAGTACAGCATGGTTGTCCCAATGCCGATAGCGCTTGTGTCTGTAGACTAAGTAAGAGTCCAATATATCATCCGTAAGTTCTTAAGACGCACATATCATCATGCAGACGATCTGCAAAAGTTTCCGGCCTCTACTCCAGTTCAGAGGATCGTTGATATCACTCGAAGGCGTCGGACTGAGCACAATGGCACTGTCATTTCCTGCATGCACAACCGTCATTTTCTCCTGGACATCGACAAGGTAGACTGATCCAGGCACTACGGAATCATCAATGTCATGCATGGTGTAAAGCGAAGCAGAGAGACCTTCCAAGTGGAAAACAAAATATTGATGGCAACGAACTTGCATTGTATGGGCAATTGAAGGACCGATAAGGAGCTAAATTCGGGAGAAGCATTTAGACCACGACTAAACATAAGTGTTCTCCGAGCCGACTGACGGAGCTAGCGCTGAAAGTGTGCTGAAAGATGCGACAGTGAGCCTGCCAAGAATGCGCGGCGTTTCCATTGTTCGATGTACGTCATACATTCATGTCAATGAGGAGGCTCGAGTCACTCCGGCACAATCTGCGACTCCTGCAGTGGATGGAACCAGAACTTTTATCATCGCCGATTCGCTACTATGAAGAAAAGATATGGGGACGCACAGTTTACAGCAGCTCACAGCGGCGCACATGACATCACTTGAACAGACAAATAGATGCTCCTTCGGAGTTCCATGAGAAAGCGGAGGCAAGCGAGCAGAAGATAAAATATGCTTCACGCGCTGCACAACCAGCGATACCGGGTTTGTCGGAAGTGTCCAGTTCCGCAAAACAAGCTCAACGCAAAACAAGCGCACACAACCACTACCAACCGTGCCATGAGATCATTAGTTGGGTTTATTGTGTAAAATACAGCAATTGCAGTATACTGTGTTGTTAAGTTAAAGTAAGTCTAGTTATGCAAGTGCACAATCAGTTAGAAAAGCAAACGATCGAACGAAATAGAATAAGTAATGATATAGCAGAAGAACCAAACTATAACAATAGCGTATCCTTCCACTGCTCAACAACATCTTGACCTCGAAAAACTTCATGCAGGACTTCCCGTACATCTTCGACATTTACGAAGCGGATTCCTGTCCTAACACTTTCTGGGACGTTCTCTTCAATGTCAGCGCGGTTCGCTGCAGGCGCTAGAATCGTCTTTATACCTGTACGATGAGCAGCCAAGATCTTCTCCTTGAGACCGCCGACAGGAAGCACTTGGCCGACGAGCGATATCTCGCCAGTCATGGCTGAAATAAAAAGGTGAGTCACTGGAAATAAATATGACAATACAACGTACCAATGTCTGGGTGGATCCTCGTCTTGGTAAAGGGAGACACAAAGGCCGATAGGATAGCAGTCCCAGCACTGGGACCTTCTTTTCCAATACTGCCCTCAGGCATGTGAACGTGAATATCACGATCCGTGAGGAATTGCTCCTCGGGCGTCTTAGTGATGCCAGGCTCGTATGCGTGAGCCTTCACCCAACTAAGCCCAATCTGCGCACTTTCACGGATAACTTCGCCGAGTTTACCGGTCAGCTGCAATCCACCCTTACCAGGCATGCTCTGTGAAGAAGAACTATGAGCATAATCTGCATTTAATTGTAGAAAACAAACAAACAGTAACTTCGACGGGCATGCCAGCACCCGACCCATTGCCCAAGTATCCTAGACCAGTGCTGACACCTGGAGGTGGAGGAGACACGTACATCCTGTCTTTGTGATAGACAGGTGGACCGACATAGTCTTTCAGGTTCTCTGGCGTGATGTGAATGTGAATATCATCAGGAATCTGTAGTGGTTTGCACTCCCGTGGCGTCACAGTTTTGCGGTCGCCAGATTCATCGCGTGTACTTTCCTCTGATGTGACCTCATTAGGCTCGTTGGCAGGTGGTTCTTGAGACTCAACAGTCTTGGGCTGAGGATCGGCAGCACTCGATGGGGCAGGTGTACTGGTAGCCGTAGCTGAGACTGGTTCAGGGAAGACGGTTTCGCCAAGGTCGAGGATGAGTTTCAGTGCAGCCTTCCGGTAGATCAACAGCACCCGTGAGATATGCATATAATATATTGGCGCAATCTTTACCTTGTCAAGATGCTTCTTCAGATTCCGCACACCACTTTATCGGCAGTAATACTTGATGAGTACATCGACAGTGGAGGGCTCGAGGACAATGTCGGTGTTCTTCAAGCCTGACGCTTCCTTTGCCTGTGGTCCGACATACTTTTTCGGCAATAACGCATTTCTCCTCGGAGACATATCTGCTGACTTCAAGGACCTCCATGCGGTCAAGGAGAGGTGCTGGGATTATGTCAAGGTTGTTGGCTGAAAAAGGTGTAAGTATAAGTACGGACAACACGGGAAATACTCTCGACAACTCACCTGTGCAGACGAACAGAACGCGTGACAAATCAACGGGAACATCCATGCTAAGAAGGATGAATATAAGTAATGCATAAGTGAAGTGATGCAAAACACTCACTAGTGATCCAAGAATCCATTGTTTTGTTCAGGGTCTAACATCTCAAGCAGCGCGCTAGCAGGATCACCATTGATGCCTCTCCCGATCTTATCCACCTCATCAATCAAGACCAACGGATTTTCCGTCCCTACCCTCTTCAGCGCTTGGATGATCTTTCCGGGAAGCGCACCGACATGCCTCCTCCGATGGCTCTTGATCCCTGCTCCATCCGTCAGACCACCAACCGAGAAGCAGGAGAATTGTCTGTTAAGGGCGCAGGCAATTGATTTACCAATAGATGTCTTGCCAACGCCAGGAGGCCCAACAAGGCAAATAATTTTGCCTTGGACTGTACCTGTGGTGGACTCACTTCGCCACCAATGAAGGACCCGACTGCTTGAAGGGTGATGCTTCCAATATGGTCTGCAAACCGCTCGCTGCTCCAATCTCTTGTAAAATCGGAACGGCTTCTGAAAGTGTAGCTTGTACCTCCGTCGAGATTCCAGTTGCTGACGATGTCGCAATCAGTGCAGCGGTGAAGTAATTCGAGATGGACAGTGATACCGATACTGATAAATTGGATGATGGCACAGATATTCCTAGTGTGAGCTCAATTGCACGGATTAATTCAACAAAGTTCTTTTGGACTGTACGAAGGTTCAGGAATTGTGAGAGTACAAATAAAAGAATGATGAGAGATACATACAATTGCCATAGTCAGGTGTTTTAATCGCGTCTGTAATGGGGTCATTGACTGCTTCGATCGCAAAGACATTTCCAAAAACAGGGTCCAGGTGAGAAAACACAGTCATCACCGCTGTCTACACCAGTGCCCAGCGGTTGTTGTATGGAGTCCGTAAGATTTGTAGTTCTTGCTTTCACCAGCTGAAAAAATCACTCACGTAGAATTAAACATCGGTAGTGCAACTGGTAAACATGACTCTTAGTACAGAACAGACAGCAAACAAACGTGAACTTACTTTCTAGTCAACATTTTCCCAGGCATCTATCTGATGTCCCATGGGAAGATATAGTTACATGTACCGAAACCCAATTCCTCAGAGACATAGTTGCGCCCTTAACAATTGAAGCAGATGTTGACTAAAGACGTTTCAATGTTCTTGTTTTGGGACCGTCAGCGTCAAGATGATTACTTTCAAAGTCGAAGTTCTCATGGCAGCCACAGTTTTTCGTTTGCAGAGTTAGCGGGTACAACATCGCACAGAGATGGAAAGGCGTGCTGATCGACTCATTTCGAAATTTGACGAGATCATCCACAGCTATGGAACTCCCGCACGCTTGTATCATGACAAAATGAGGATGTCTCTGCAATGGCTGGCACGACGACTAGCAGTAGTAAGTAACTGTTAGCCTGAAATTCTGATTGTTCCTGCAGGGCATCGTTCACAGGCGTGAAGAGGTTGAGAATGATAATTAACTCCTGGAATGTGCCATAATTTCTGTCATTTATACTGGTATACCCACCAACCATCATCTGCATACTCAACGACATCGAGGTTGTACCATGACGGTTCATGTCAGAAGAGATCAGCTAGAGGGTCATGCGTCACGAGTAGTGACTTACATAATACACACATCTTGTTTACTGTAACTGTACGACGTGACATGGTCCTCGTTTACTGCCTATAGATCACTTGCCCTGAACCATGACAAAACACAAACGGCCGACATCACAAACAGCTGTAAAATCTGTTGTTCCGAAGGCCCGCAAGAAGAAGGCCACTGTTCTTTGTGTATAGGCCTGATGATATAGACTAGCATTTTTGGCTGCATCCCAAAATGCCACGAAGCCGAGAGCGTCTAGTGCATTGCTCCGTCCAACATTAAATATTCATGGTACCAAGCGCTGTTTTAAGTTGGGTAACTTCATGCTGTCCTCGTGTCCAGGAAAAGATGGGAATGTTTCACTCAAGGCACGAGTGCGTTCGCTGACTAGCGTCAAAACGGTTACTAGTGCGCCTCGCAGGCCTAGTCAGAGGGCGTAGCACCATTTGTCGAGATCTTGACACTAATCTACGACGTATAAGTCAAGTCGGAGCACGCTGTATTGTCTGGTCAGTTGATGTATTAGCATGTCATGTGCTTAGTTGACTGCTTTGTAGTTGTCTCCATGACAAAGAGCTCGATTGTCTTGGGATATGCTGGTCAGACTATGTGAGCTCTGCGCACTGGGCAGGAATGGATATTCTTCGGTAAGTACTCCGTCTGTTGAGTCATTCTGCTGCTCACCTTCATTCTGCTTGCAGCATACCACTACCTGAAGGCCTTGCTCCACTATCGCCCAAGTCACTAGACGAGTCCCTGACAAAGCTCATCAACAATTACACCATGTGCGGTAAAAGTATACTTGTGCACTGTCGTTGTGGTCTGGGTAGGGCAGGTCTCGTAGCCTGCTGTTGGGTACGAAATATCAGCTTGTGCGGGTGGATCAATGTGGACCTATGACTGAACCCAGCAGAAGGCGCCGATGGCCTGGAGAACTATGTGAGGAGGGATACTTTACAACTCGTCGAGCGCGCGACTACTGTTGTGCGGGGATGGCGGAGCGTCAAGGTCATTGAGACCCTCAAACAGGTGCGATTTCTGACCGAGTATGTTAACTTTTTGCGAGAAGGGGCTGGGCAGCACGGACAGACGTGATCATTTATGGTTGGTGTATTCATTATATTTGGGGTACAATTTCGATTTACCCTTACCACTGTAGTCATTTTCATGCATAGGTTTAGTAGTAGCTTGTGTTTGGAGGCTTCCCGCACATTGTAACACACAGTTGCAATTAATGGTGAGCCTGCATAATTTTAAATTCTTATTCCCGCTAGAATAGATTTGATTTTTATAACTACTCCAAAGCAATAAATAAATTTGGATATTTAGCCTCTAACTTTTCAACTGTTAGTCAGATGCTCTCCATCTCCTCACAGCAAAACCGATCAAGATAAAATGTGATAACGCCTACACGAATTGGGTAGAAATCCGATAGAATATCAAATGAGAACCTTGACCCCGCCCCGTTCCAACACCCTAGTTAGATGGGGTTACGCTTACAGGGACACGCCCATGACACCAATAAGATATAGTGGCCAAGTGAGTCCCATCCGGCGATAGCGAGACTGAGGTAATGTAATTGGAATTGGTGGACTCACAGACTGGCTTCCCTGCAGATGGATCCCACAGTCGGACTGTTTTATCCCAAGAACCGGTCGCGATGCGAGTCCCATCCAGAGAGAATGAGACTAAGTTGACTGAATCAAGCCCCAATAAGGGCTCACCCACCAGCTTCCCTGATTCTGGATCCCACAACCGGACGGTATTATCCTCCGAACCTGTCATGATGCGACCTCCGTCTGGCGAGAACGAAACTGACGTCACCCAACCAGTATGCCCCTCCATGGGCTCACTGACAGGCTTCCCTGTAGCCACATCCCACAGCCGGACAGTTCGATCGTGCGAACTAGAAACGATGCGCGTCCCATCCGAAGAGAACGAGACTGAATTGACCGAACCTTCCAAGCTACTGCGTTGCTGCATCCCATAGCCGTAGAGTCTTATCGTACGAACCTGAAACGATGCAAGTTCCGTTCAGCGAGAACGCGACCGAGTTAACCAACTCAGTATGCCCCAATAAGGGTTCAACGATGGCCGGCCACGTTGCTACATCCCACAACCGGACGGTCTTGTCGTACGAGCCAGACACAATGCATGTCCCATCCCGCGAGAATGAAACTGAGGTAACTGACGCAGTGTGCCCCAAAAAGGGTTCGCCTACTGGCTGCCCCTTTTCTGCATCCCACAACCGCACAGTGCAATCATTCGATCCAGTCGCAATACAAGTCCCCTCCGGCGAGAACGAGACTGAGTTAACGAAACTAGTGTGTCCGCTGATCACAGTCAGAACAGCCGTCCAGTTGATATCACATCCGGATGCTACACAAAGAGAGTCGTGCAGAAAACGTTTTGGATAGTGCAGAATTACCGGGCGAGAACGGAAGTGCCGATACATAGAGATGAGGTGTGCTGTGCAACACGATGCCGCCGAAGACTTGAACACGTTCATGGCAGCGGACGAGACATCTTCATATCTGGTGTAACCCTGTAACTGTGATGGCGCGTTAGTGAGCGTGTTATCTAATGTTCGATGATTGTGCGCTCACCTTCAACCAATTGGCAATAAGCGGAAGGCTGTGGCTTGTATGTGCGAACGCCAGAATCGACAGGTATAAGATAGATATAGGAAAATATATGTTTTGACTCGTTCTCACAGATCGGGAAGATATGATGATTTTAAACCGCAGATATTGAAGGAGAGTCCACCTCCCATCGCTCCAAGCGATGTGAAAGCAAGGTCTCATTGAACCTTCGATATGTCGACAAAGAAATCTCCTCTGCGTGATTGGTCCGTCAGGAAATCGCGGAAGGATGCGTGAAGGGGTCGGATTGGTGTGGATGGCTTGGTGGTACCGTTGGGGAGAGATCCCACACGTTCTACAATGTCCTTCACTTCATAACGCTCGCTTTCATCTGGAAAATGCTTTTGCATAGCATTCAGGGAATTCAAAGGAATGGGTTCGGCTGTGCCAAAAATTTGTCCCATCACGGAACTAAACTTCGCTAGCTGTGTTTGCCGAAACTCGGGGTCTGCGCGTTCATCATTTGGTATGATCTGCTTCAGAATCAAGCCATATATATCATGCAACAGGCGCTCCTGTTTGACACCATCGCGAGACACCGCATCCTTGAAGGGCTGAACGGAAGAAGACGTGCCCACTCGAAAAGACCATCAGCTTAGTTGGCAAGGGCTGTAAACTCTTTCTTCCCAAAAATGCGGAAGCTGTTGCAGCTTATTCAACAAGTAAGCATAGATATTGCGTTCTGTCAAAACCAAAGATACTGTTGTGAGTCATTGGACCAAGCGGTGAGCGGTCGCCGCTCTCAAGGGAAACCCCAAGGAAAATGTTATTCAGGTGGGGGGCAGCGGGGAAGGGGAGGGTGTGTCGAAACGCTATTGCGTCGCCTGCAGGCATGCTTCAAGAAGCTATCGCAATGGCCGCAGCGCTCGAAGAGCACGCCAATTAACATGGGCTGGCTACCCCGCCTACGCGTTCGACAGGCAACCTCAACTTTATGATCGGCAGTCTCGACGTCAAACGCTAAGCGTTTGACATGGGGAAACTCAAACGTGGAAGTTAGGAAGAAAAGACGAAGATTAGGTAATCTGCAACAAGCAGCTATCAAAGATGGTGACTCTTATCTTGTTGTGGATATCCTTAGACCAGGAGACTAGTATTACCAGAGGTTTGCGACATCGTCATTTGTTTGAAAGGATTTAACACATGATTTAAATCTAGAACTGGGTCAGTCTGATGTGTGGACTTGCAAAAGACTGACATTTGAGAGTGGTATGATGGCACGGGACGCTTAGAACTCAAACAGCGTTGAACTACAGGTGTAGTGCGATACCTCTTAATCTCAGCCCTCTCCTCAACCAATCAACCCACCATACACAACAACGAGCTTCTGCAAAGACTGCATTCAAGGTGTTTTATATTCTCAGAATTAATACTGAGTACTAACTGCAAACAGGCGTATGCCACAAGGGTGAGCCTCAAGGTAAGTAGTTTTCCCATGCACGACGTCAGATCATTCACCAGTGTCTTTATTAAGAACGCTTGAGGCCATCAACAGTGTCGCTTGCTACTTCGCCGCCTCCATTTTTGACCATCCATTACATGGACAAAGTCATTCTCTTCCTGCCAGAAGTTTTTGGTATCGAGCTTATCAATACCAAGGTATGTCCATCCGTGCTACGATGGTACCAACAAGTTCACTAGGATGCACACAGCTCCTCGCTGATGACTTTGCGAGAAATGGCTCTTCAAGGTTCAGACAAACCATAGAACGCATAAATCTAGGTTATGATATTGATATAACGATACAGGCTGTCGCGATCGACTATTTCAATGGTGGTGGTCTTCCCGCTAAGTAAGCCTTGAACGTCAGTTCATTCTTGGCTGATGCCTTCATTAATAACCATCCCGGGCTCTGACACCTGTCATCGTCCATGTCTGCTTACTAGGATAAACCCTCGTGTTTTGGGTAGCGCTGGCAATACATCCTACTTGTTTCAGTTGATACTGGACATGTTGTATCTAAAAACGCCTTAAAATTCAAATTGGAAATCGGTCCAAATTTGCCAACCAGTCACTGATAACAGTACGAGATCGAGACGACAATAGTAGATGTTACATACAGTTAGTAAAGTCCCCAAGCCCATAGCTGGCGCTGTTTCTGAGACAGCATAAGATAATACCAACATTACATATATACCAGAAGCCTCGCTGCTACTGTGTGCAATTGTAGACCGCTACTGTGTGCAGTTGTAGCGGAGTTTGTGTTGCGTTGATAAATATGCGCTGGTTTCTCACCTTCTACTTACCCCCTCACTCCAATGAACAACATATCTGAGAAATCTAATACTACACAATCGTCCTCTGTGTCAGAAATACCTGCATCTGATCCTGGGTCTTCCTGCCAATCACCATGGGGTGTAAACACTGAGGCATGGCCTGTCTCGGATGATGGAAAAGTAAGTGCTAATTCAATTATTTGTATGAATATAATTTGACACATGATGCAACAGGGCGAAAAGAGGCGTCGCAATTCATCCGAAATTCTTCCCTGGGACATCGACTGGGAGACACTTGCTGCATGGTTCCCTTCGCAGGTGTCGAACATGACCAAAGAACAATTCAACGATCCAACATGGGAAGGACCGGTCTCGGTAAGTCATGAGCACCTACAGATTGTTACCGTCTAACTCTAAATATTTGGGGGGTCATTAGGAGCACAAAATTCCCAGCACCGATAGCGCAAGTTCTCAGGATGCGTAGTTTACTTGCTCTGTATCTACATTCGTTCTCTTATTCTGAATGTCATATCGTGCCTTCTATCACACTTGCTCTTCATATCACCCCAGTTCCATGTGCCTGCAAACTGTGCTTGGAGTTTTCGCATCATTCTGGAACTCAATCCTCCTCCACCATGTCACTGTTACATGAATTAGACGAGTCATACAGAGTCGTTTAGCTTTCTGTGAATGCCGTGTTCAGCAGTCTGCATTGGTTACATTTCCATTACCTTTGGAAATGCATCCGGTTCTACCAGTATATTGTGCTTTCGAAGTATGCTGAATGAGTGGTACGACTCCATGATACAAGTCCAGGAGCAACCACCATCGCAAGACGTTCTGAGACTCACATATCCACTTCAGCCTTAGTGGGCCAACTACTCTTGCTGATTGTCTTGTGTTAGTCAACACAGATTCTTCCGCAAATCCCACTTAGTGACCTTCATTCTCGGCAATCATGCCAGCGTCTATCGTACCAAACTGCGGCCAACAACGCGGAAATACACGTGCAACATAGCCTGAAACCTCGACTTCTTCTCCTCTCCCTCTCAGCCAAACCTCATCCTCATTCTACCCACCTCTGCTTTCTCCTACCACCCATTATGAACCCCTCATAATATCCGATGTTACATGTCGTTCGTTGTTGATTGGGTCTCATAATAATGGGTAGTGGCTTTGCAAGCTAATGTATCAGGCTCGAAAGTAAGTTACTCTATATTACCTTCGTATCAATCTCCTGACCCTCACTATCTACCTACATCAGCAAAAGAATCTTAAAATCCCCTCCATATACTAACATCCTGAATGTCTGTATTTCCCATCCGTTCGTGGTGTTCACCCTTCCCTCACGCATAAGGTAGACTACGAGATCGCTTGAGACACAGATACGGGCCACGCCCTGGTATGGTTTCACCGATTCTCTGCATTCCATTCTTTTCGTCTCCAACGTACTTTAAGCGGTTACACATACAGAATTAACCCCATACACCGGGCACTTACTCCTATGCTATCGCATTTTTACATTTTCTTTTCATCTTGGTTGACTCACGGAATCTTCAGGAATTGAACTATTGCTCGGTGACATGTGATCGAAGTTCACCACATGGTCTTTGCAGACTCGACCTGAATCTTCAAGCACCCGATGTCCAATTGCAGCTGTAGATCGTATGCCCGAATATCAGATGGCGAGGACCCTCCCTCTTATTCTTTGGAACTACGCATATACAGAGTTGTATATGCATGCCAAATAGATGATGGTGGTACAGGGAACAGTATCGGCTCAGGCCATTATCACCAGCTCGATTTCTTGATGCTCCCTCAACTGTCTAACCCTACAGGTTCGATATCACTATATTTATGAATACTTGTCTCTGAGAGGTTTTTCAAGGTCCACTGTGGTGTACATCACACTCTTCTTGACTGCACTTACATACATGCTAAGGTCCATAATTGCGTGGAGGGTTTGTAGCAACTGTTGTGAAACCACTTCGAATTTGGTTCTGTGCTAATCTCAAATCATCTCCACGAGAATCCGCTGTAGGTGTGATGCTGGAGGCGCATCTTCTCAAGCCTAAAGTCGGCCAATTTCTTAAAGGCAAGGAAAACGTTACAAGAAAGTTAGTCGCGTTGGAACACAGAAACCCTCTGGCTAAAAGGCCGGGCCATGAAATGCTCTGTAGCATATGGGCTATGTTTACTCTATTGGAGAGGCAGGGTTTGGCGCTGGGAGCGACATTGTATGTGCTTCGTCTGGAAATGCTCAACCATATTACTGCTGTGGCTGGTGTAGTGAGTGATTTACTATCTACCCCGTACCGCCTTGAACTCACGGCTCCTTGGCAGATTTACACAGCGTGTATCACTTCTGCCAGCGCAGCACTCAATATCCACTTTCCAGTTGTATTCTCCGATGGGGCCTCCATGTCAACAGAGCCAACTTTACTTACACATTTCTTTCATGCCAGGAGTTAGACCCACGTTGTTTGTAGCATCGTGGAAGGCCTTCTCTTTCAACACGAGGTGAGCACTGCCTGATTAGCAAGTATGTCTCACTGACATTATATAGGTGTCGCCGCACACCCATTTCATCGACATACACTTCCTTGTGGCTAGATGAACACTTCTGTTATCCGACCTGGCGAACAGCTCCACCTGTGATTGCACTGATTCCACCTTTGGGGTTTGTCATCAATCGTGAATGCCATTGATGAACGCACACCCAAACCTGAGCTTACCGACCTCATCCTCTCTCTTGTGGGGTGGGCTCTGCGTGATTCTTCCTGATCTGTCCTGAAGGAGCCGCATGTGTTCATGTGGCCTGGAAATTGCTCGAATACATTTGGTATCCCCAGGTGTGTGTTTTTGGTTGGGAATATCCACGGCGATCTATCCTCCACGACTGTTGGTGTTGTTGGACTGTGGGACTCTGAGCCTTTAAGCTGCAGGGCTTCATGTGTAACATACTCATTCTTGATATGTATCAGTGTATTAGTTGCAAGGCAATCAATTGGAATCGAGTGGGACTAATTCGTAAGTGCCTGATGGTCGTGTAAAGTTTTGGTTGAACCTCCACCACATATCTGATACCTACTAGTGCTATGGGCCGGAATCGCACACAGAAGTTAGCACTTACATATGGACAGGGACCACGCCAGCCACGCTCCCATAAGGGATATCCCAGTGAGAAAGCTAAGGCGAAAAAAACTACAACATTACCTGGAGAAAATTCAGAGCAAACATTTGGCATGGATTCAGTCGCATAGAGGTATGCCTTATGTTCTGTGCTTGTGATCGCCTATCAGATAGATCTATATCTAATAACACAACTAGTTATCAACAAAATAAAATTATACCCCAGTACCTTTGTACGCTCCAGAAAGGCCAAGAAAATCGTATTTGACTATATGGATGCTCAATATCCTGAGGGGTTTTCAGCCATGGATCTCCCCATATACGATCTACCTGGATCATTTTGGATAATTTCTCCATCAGATGCTCCTGAAGCAAAACGGGTCGGACATCCTCCTTTTCTGGCTGCACGATTTTCCCATGTCATCACTGCCCGAGGCCATGCATAAATACCTCAAAACTTCAGCAGACAGTTTTGATGGGATTTCTATCAATGAAGGATGGAGTAGCCACTCACAGAGTGCATTGTTCAGAAGGTTGTCTTTTGCTTCGTCGACATAGCTAAAATGCAGGTGGTCAGGGATAAGATACATTGCTGGGGACAATACATCAAGATCATCTATCTCTTGGCCAAGTACCCTCTGGCTCTACAAGATCTTGAGTATCGCATGCATTCTGTATGGCCATATATCGTAGCATTACCTTGGTGGGGAGGCATTGGACGTAACGGTGTGCAACATCATGATGACGCCGCTGCCTCTTGATTTTAGCATAAGTCTCGGAGGTGTTGTACAAAATTCCCCTCTGGTTCCCGAGATTTGGGTGAGAACGGTGAGGAAGACAGATCATATGCCTCTTATTTGGCAACTCAGGGGTCCATGTCTATATTATCAAAGAACAGACAGAATTTTATGGTATGATGATTGGTTATAACTAAGGATTGTACAGACAGTAATCCTGTTCACTATGTACTTATGATCCTAGGTTGTGATTAACGACACATGTTTCGTTGGAAAAATGTTAGATGTCGAGGTCTATCTTCGTCGTTGAGATACATTCTCGAGAAACGAAATTTGTATGGCCATTGACTTATCTGTAACTCACTTGAATTCATTATATCACCATTTAATACATATATATCAAGTGATCAACTACGTATTGCAAGACAGTTGTATGAATTGAACTCATAGACGGGAAACATGGGAAGTAAGCTAACCGTGCAGTGATATACCACACATGTTGATGAACCACTCCTACACAATCCATAAAGTCATTCTGGCATTGAAGGAAGAAAGACCCTCACATCTTCGTCAAGCGGTGCTGTGCGATGTGTGGATGATTGAGACAAAGCACCAGACCCACTAATTCCTTCTCCAAACTCCACATCAACGATTTCAACTGAATGACCTATTTCGCAAACATCGTTGTTGTCCATAGCCACTATGTTAGACCCAGCTGAGTCTTTGTTGGAATGTTGGATATTCTCTGCGATCTTGTTACCCTCTGAATAAGAGGCGATGTGCATGCGAGAGTCCTGCTCGCTTTTGGCCCAAGCACTAATATCACTGACGCCGCCATTGTCACATATAGCAGGACTCGGCATCTCGACCACTGGATTGGAACTAGTGCTGGGACCTGATGATAACTCATGTGCTGCAAACTTTGGCGGACTAAGAGATCTATGTCGATCTTCGACATACACATGTTGTATGGAGCCACCATTTGAATTTGTGGACTCGTTGTGAGCTGATTTGGTGTGCGATGGTGCTGAGTTGGATTCCACAACAGGTGAGTGGGGACGCAAGAAAGGCATGGCCTGACTGGCCCTAGATCACTTTCGAAACTCTCGATCCCCTTCGGCCTGGGAAGAAAAGTGTTGTCTCAGGGAAATTGATATTAATAGTGTTGTCAGTAAATGTGGTCACCTTTGGGGGTGATAGCGCTTTGGACAATGTTCTCTTCCGTTTTGGTATGTCCTCGACAGCGGTGAATTGAGTTGATTCTTGCACACTCGATATCACCATGTCATCGAGTGCCATTGCTATGGAGATATCTCCATCTACATCTTCAACCTTGTCTTCAGCGTCGATGTCTGCAAAGTCAACGTCGCCTTCAAATGGCAAGACCTTCAACCATTCCAAGTGCTCATTCGCCATCATACTATGGCGAGCATTAGTTCTGCAATAAATCAATGCAACTACATACCTAAGGGTGGGAATTGGGGCTTCTGGAAGTGGCCTGACACTTGGGTGACTACATTCCAGCCGGCCCTCACATGACGCCTTGCCAAGCTCATGGAATAGATGGGCGAGGTGTTCTGGATGTGTGTCTACGTGGGTGAGCGCGGAATACAGACGTGTCATCCCTAATGCCTCTCTGAAATCTGCCTCATTTGCAAATTCAAAAGACGCTGGATGATCTGGAATCAGTAGCCCCTCAACAGACCCACGAATAGGAGTCTTCGTCAGCTGTCTGAATCGAAGCAAGATCCATGCCCCGAGTTTCAGGAAAATTTGTGAGTTACCCTTCTTCAAGGCAATCTGATTCCATTCCTGCCAGTCTTCAAATGCTGATGGAAATTTGATATCCTCGGTGTGATCAAGGTCCTGCTCCTGTTTGTTGAATACTATCTCACATAAAAGCCATGGAGGAGCGACTTACTGGTGTGGAAACAGAGAGGTTTACATGTTGATGAAGATCAACCTGATGAATCTACATAAGGTCATATGTATTGATTGTTTAATCAGATGAGTCACTGCAAATAAGTAGTGAACCCACCTGATGTGTTCCTGAAGGCGATGGATAGTCTGGATCGCCACAATCAGCCTCATTAACAGGGTGAGTAAATAATGAGTTGACTCATAGATTGGTAAACATACCTGAATGTGAAATGATACGATCGCCTTCTCTTTTCCCTTCTTGATAGGCTTTCGAGCGTGAGACTGTGTACGCGTCATTATTGGTGGCTTTATGGTCACATCGCAGTCGATGTCCTGATACACGAGTTAAGCCACGTATGTTCCTTCTTACATATAGGCGTTCCTACCTCGTCGTCCAGTTCAGCGACTGTGATGCGTTGTCCCAACGGTGTTGTATCCTGGTCACAAGGTTGGTCCCATCAACAGCAACTCGAGTCTTAATGCACGCACCTCATCATCACTAATCTCAATTACATCTCGTTTTCCCTTTTCGGTGGCACCTCCTGGAGGGCGGTTGGAACTAGCCTGACATATTCCAGCCATACTCATTAATATGTGACTGATGTATATAGAATGTGACATACATTGCGCATTTGTTTAACTGACGTGGTACTACTAAGAGTATCCTGATCGAGAATTAAGTTCAAGAAATGCAGATAATTGATATAAGAGAGACATACCTTGTCTTTATGGCCTCCTTTCCGATTTTTACGTGCTTTCCGTCTGTCCTCCTTTGCCTCAAAGGCATTTGCAGCCTCTTGGATGTCATCGTCCTCCATTGGGGATAACTTGCGAGGAACCTGTATGACACAATGTTGGTAGCTTAGCTGTATATACATGGGACATACGTTTCGATGACGACCAGATGTCTTATTCTTCCTTGCTTCACGTAGGTCAACCTCTGTCTTGTGCAATAATGCAGTCATATCAGTCAGATTGTCCACGTTCTTGGAGGCCATGCGTGTAGCCTGACTGATAATCAACATGCTGATGGACAAACTTCCTAAAAATTAAAATCAAAACCTTTGCTTGACCTTGACTGCTGCCTTTGCGATCTGTCTGCAAGCTTGATCGATCCTCTTGAATTTGCATGATGTCAACCATGTCATCCATATCATGGTCTGGCTCGTCAGAGAATTTACCCTTAGGTGTTGAGCAATCAATGGGCGCCACCGTTGTCTTCACGCTGTTGGATGTCGAACTTATGCAGCTCTCTGGTGCCCGAATAACTTGTGTCGCCTTTGTCATACTTTCCCTCGCTTGTTTGACAATTGATGAGACCATATCTTCGGTTGAAAGATCGTGTGGAAAGTTTGCAACACCACACATATTCTGTCTATGACAGAATTGTTCGTGGTACGAGCGAATGGTGACTTAGTCACTGGATTAGCATACAGAAAGTCATGAAGTGGCTTGTGATTGCTCACGCTCCTGTACTGGTTTGTAGATCTTCTTGTTTCTGAAATCATCCCAAGAACGATTGATTCTCGTAAGTGTTGCCTTTTGCATGGGCTCGACGAAGGCGCTATTGTGCATTGACATCACGAAATGATAGTCAAGATGTGCTGAGCGCCATGTCTTGTCGTTGGCTTGCCAGGTATCCTTGACTTCTTGAACAAAGGCTGACAGAACTTCAGAATAATAATCTGCGATGCAGGTGTACGTGTCCAGAGTGGCGTGCAGTTCCGGATACTCCTGCAGTGTGATGGCTGCCTTTTGATATATATCCATGTGATGAATGAAGATCACCAAAAGATCAAAGTATTGATATGGAACCATGCACTATGGTTGAACATCTTATATAACAGTCAGAACGTCCCTAGAAAAATCACATACCTCAGTCTCATCGATCACAAGTAAGAGTAGAAGTTTGTGGCGATTGACCTGCAACTCTATGGGACATGTAGAAAGTGGCATTGTCTCCGACTTGATCTTTAGAACGATAGGATTTTCAATACAGTCCGTGGATAACTTCATAGTGGATGACTTGATATAAGTTAAATATAGCGCATGCAATATCGTCCTGTTCTATTGGCAAGTCGGACTCCCAAATCAGCCTCATGTGCCACTCTGTGAAACTACTTCATTGATCGTTACACACGACATTTGTGGAAATAATCATTTTTCAATGAAGTACAATTATATTAGTTTGTAGTGAGTCATACCATGACCTTTGTCAGGTAACATTGTAGTAATTCACCCAAGTTGATTAGTTGGTTGCTGGCAGACAAGACTTCTTTGCGATGATATTCTTGCCCTAAAAATAATTAAGCTTTGTTAATGTTAAGGTTTACCGGTATTTTCCACAAATCATATAGTATGTTTAAGCTATGCATATGCAGGGACTAAATATGGAAATTTCAAACATTCCTTCGCACTCATGGTCATTTTGCACAATGCTCAGAACGCGAACATTTGACATCAGATGCTTTGCAGATTATTTCGTCGGCCTTTCTAAAGCCTCCCACACCATCTTTAGTAAAGACTGTCCTACTAACCACAGTCCAACCAGGTTCTGCAATATTGGTGACAATAAGAACTTTTTCTGGCACCAAGATTAGTGGGTCCAGATATACTCCACTGCACTTTGGATGGAAGAGCTTAATCAACAGGGGGAATGATAACATTCGGTTCCTTGTATACAATGCCTTCATACGGTTAAAGAGAATTTGATATCCTGTGTTCATCTCTTTATTGCCCGTGAAGAAGAGAAAAATGTGACCCAGAAGCTTACACAGGTTTATTTATACAACAGTAATTTATGACACATGCAGGTAGTCGGATTCTGGCTCAATGGTGTAAGAGATCTATAGGTCTATTTGTGAGCCTGATAATGCAAAACCACCGAGTACAGTAGCAAACTACCACGCACTGTACAGTGCGTCTGACAGCTTGGTCTGTTATCGAAATAGTTACCCAGCATCCCCAAAGTTGGCAACATTCATTCAATTTATATTGCATCGACTCAATTAATACACCAAACACTTTAAAGCATTGTTAATATACATTTACAGAAGCCTCAAGTTGATTGTCTATCTTCTCTATGCCTTC
>Ga0310811_10001356_pt1 | contig 30939 bp, 44 predicted proteins | sample YCmetagenome_FD_207642 | JGI IMG/M metagenome (GOLD analysis project Ga0310811, IMG submission 207642) | Soil microbial communities from experimental microcosm in Duke University, North Carolina, United States - YC | ecosystem: Engineered > Artificial ecosystem > Soil microcosm > Unclassified ...
CCTCAAAAATTCCCCGCCGGGAATTTTCCCCGAAAGTCCGCCGGAAAACTGGGGTAAAACTCTCTCGAAAGGAATGCAATGACAGCCTCAAATGTCATGCAAGCCGTCATGGTGAGCCAGCCAGTGACGCAAACTGGTCAGCATGTCATGAAGTTGGCTCTGGTCAACGAGTCCGGCGACGCTCTGCACGTCCCGAAGCAGGGCGCGACTCAGGCTGACGTCGGAGCACTGACGCAGGCGGCCATCACTGGTGGCGAGTCTCCGACCGAAGCTGAGTTCAACGCGCTTCGTACTGACCACGCGGCTACCCGGACCGTCCTGAACAGTCTGCTGGCCAATCTGCGTGCCGCGGGCGTCATCGCGACGTAGTTCTCGACGAGGAGATCGCATGGCCGTCGCGAAGAGCTCAAAACCTAGTCCAGGACGGCGGCCTGCGACGACTCCAGAGACTAGAGAACATGAGCTCATCAACTTGGCCGAAGAGTTGGCTGCAAAACAGCTACGAGAAGGAACGGCTTCGGCTCAGGTCATCAGTCACTACCTGAAACTCGGGTCCTCTCGAGAAGCTCTCGAGCAGACGCGTCTCCAGAACGAAAACCATCTCTTGAGAGTGAAGAGAGAGGCTCTCGAGGCGCAACGAGGCATGGAAGGACTGTACGAGAACGCCATTGCGGCGATGAAGCGGTATTCTGGCCAAGAACCAGTGCGAACGGACGATGACTATGAGGATTAGAACGTACTCAGAGTTGCGTCAGATCTCCACGTTCAAGGAGCGTTTCGAATACCTCGCTTTGCATGGCGCAGTCGGAGATGCAACCTTCGGATTCGATCGATGGATGAATCAGAAGTTCTATACGTCGTATGAGTGGCGTCAGCTTCGGTTTCGTATCATCGCTCGAGACGAAGGTTGCGATCTCGGCGTCGAAGGGCATGAGATCTTTGACAGAGTTGTCATTCATCACATGAATCCGATGACGCCCAACGACATCAAACAGGGGAACATGGATATTCTGGATCCTAGGTTCCTCATCAGTACCTGTCATGACACACACAACGCCATTCACTTCGGAGACGAACGACTACTTCCCCGGCCTTTCGTTGAACGTAGACCTGGCGATACGAAACTGTGGTAAGGAGAAATTGTGGAATCCGAAAATGAGCGGCCGTTGAACCTGGTATTCTCCCAGGTCGTACATGTCGATCAGGAACCAGAAGAGCACATCGGCAAGGAGCTCATCGATCCCTGGGTGGATCCCGAGCAGACCGACTGGCCTATGGCCGATGAAATTGCATTGCTGAACGAGGAGCACTGATGTCGAACTGGGTTGTTGTACCGGCTCTTCTCGAGGGCCGCGATCAGATGGACGAGCGCTTCCCGAACCGGGACCACGGCGCCGAAGGTACGATCGGCGACCAGTCCCATCAGAGTTCCTCGAGCTCGCACAACCCGGACGAGACCGGGAAGCCCGAATACAGCGATCACGACGGCATCAACGAGGTTCGTGCGATCGACTGGGACAAGGACCTCAACGACGCCGGCGGCGTGACGATGGAACAGGTCGTCCAGCTCTGGCTGACACTGCTTCGCTCCGGCCAAATGTGGTGGGTTCGCTACCTTATCTACAAGGGTCGCATCTGGCACCGTCGAGACAACTTCGTCACACGCGAATACAACGGCGGCGACAAGCATGAAAGCCACGTTCATGCCACGAACGATTTCACGCAGGCCGCCGACACCGTACGCAACACCAACTGGCACCTGAGCGAGCTTAACGGTCCCGGCGAGGTCCCCGTCTCGGACAGTCATCTGTCAGTCGACGGCAAGCTCGGTCCCAAGACCATCGCCAAGTGGCAACGAGTCATGGGCACCCCGGTCGACGGCAAGATCAGCAGTCCGAGCGATCTCGTCAAGGCAGTTCAGACGAAGCTGAAGAGCACTGTCGATGCTTCCCTCAAAGTCGACGGCTACGGCATCGTTCAGGGTGGCAAGCGTTCCAAGACGATCGGCGCACTTCAGCGGTATCTGAAGAGTCCGGTGGACGAGTACATTTCTTCGCCGGTGTCTGAAGTCGTCAAGGCGCTCCAGCGTCGGCTGAACGAAGATCGCTTCTAGCAAGGGAGGTGTCCCACGTGAGCGATAGCATTCTTACTAGTGTCAAGAAAGTCCTCAATCTCCCAGAGAGCTACACGGCGTTTGATGAAGACGTGCTGATGCACATCAACTCAGTCTTCTCGACGATCAATCAACTGGGGATTGGGCCAGAAGGCGGTCTGACGATTGCGAATGCTACGCCCACGTGGGCCGCACTCATCGGTACCGATCCTCGTTTGAATTTCGTCAAGTCGTACGTGTACTTGCGCGTACGTATGCTGTTCGATCCACCGACAACGTCGTTCCATATCGCCGCAGTCGAGAAGCAATACGAAGAACTCGAGTGGCGAATGAGCGTCTATCGGGAATCGACAGAGTGGACCGATCCGACGCAGGAATTCGATCCTGAAGATCAACTGGTTCTCGATGGCGGAACCCCCTAGGAGGGTCGATGACGTTTACGTTCAAGCTCCGCAGGGGTAATGCTGCGGAATGGACTACAGATAACCCGACCCTCAAGGCCGGGGAACCCGGAGTGGAACTCGACACCGGTAAACTCAAGATCGGCGACGGAATTAAAACCTGGACAGCCTTGGGGTACCTTTCTGGAGAAGGAGCTCCCGGTGATTCCGCTTACGAAGTCGCGGTCAATAATGGCTTCGTTGGTACCGAATCTCAATGGTTGGCGTCTCTTGTGGGACCCGCTGGAACCAACGGTACCAATGGAACTAACGGCACCAACGGTAGTAATGGTGCTTCCGCCTATCAAGTGGCCGTGGCGAATGGTTTCGTTGGTAATGAAGCTGCTTGGTTGGCATCACTTGTCGGCGCACCTGGAACGAACGGCACCAACGGTACGAATGGGACTAATGGAACAGACGGCGCAGATGGTGAGTCGGTCACTGTAACACTGGTAGCCGCGGTTGATTGGCCCCCTGCTTCCGATTCCAACCCGTTGCATCTGTATTTCCGGGTGCCGTAATGCCAAACTACGATTTGTCTTCAGCGGATCTCGGACGAGTCGCCGGACAACTCGTCGACAAGCTCCGTATCGCCAACCAGGATGTATGGACCGCTTCAGGCCCCCCTCCTGACGGTCCATATTATCTGAACGATGCCGCCGGTGTCACTCCTGGCGGTTTCTCAGACGGCACACCGAACATCGTCATCGGTCTTCTGACCATTTTCCACAATCCAGGCTACGTTACTGGGCTGCAGTGGTGGGATCAATCTTCCGGCGCAGGAAACTGGGATTTTGGTTTCTACGAAGTCACTACTTCGGACGGTAGCAAGCCAGATACTGGAACATCGAAACTGGCCTCTGCAACACTCGCGGCAACGGGTGGAGGCTTCCGCGAAGTAACGTTCACAACGCCGGTTCCGGTATCATATGGGCATATGTATCTGGCTACGCGATACAACGCGAACGGATATTACGTTCACTCGGGCGCTTTCGGTGGAAATCACGGAGCTTTTACCGATGGAGATCCCGTATACATCCCAGCAATCGGCGAGGACGTCTCTCCGGTGGTTCCTACGTGGACGAACGTCTGGCGATCACTGTTCAAGATCGGTTCTGGCGATGTAGTGCCGAATGAAAATGGCGCCGGTGCTTTCTACGGCGTCACCCCCATCTTCTTCAAGACCCTATAGAGAAGGGAGGGTTCCATGGCCAATCCTGAAAACAAGATCCTCGTCCATTTCGGCGTCAAAGGCATGAAGTGGGGCGTTCATAGGAATCGTCCTTCTCTTCCGGCTTCTCAGGATTCGCAGAGAGCTACCGAAGTTCGAACGAAGGTCAAGACCGGCGGAACGAAGGCGCTCTCGAACAAAGAACTTCAAGATCTGATCACGCGAATGAATCTGGAGCAGCAATTTTCCAGATTGAATCCCAGTAAGTTGGAGAAAGGCACTCAGATCGCTTCTAGGATTCTTGGTGTAGGGAACACCATCAATCAGGCGATTGCCTTTGTCAATTCTCCTGCTGGAAAAGCGGTGAAGGATGCGGTGCTAAAGAAGCGAGGGTAGAAAGGAGGTTCGGCGGCAGTGCTATCGAACACGGCTACACCGATTTATTATGGCCGGTTTCGTGAAGCGGTACTTCGGGGCGAGATTCCTGTAAACCGGGAAGTCTCAGCAGAGATGAACCGCATTGATGCACTCATCGCCGACCCGAATTACTACTATGATCCGGATGCAGTAGAAGGATTCATTCTCTATTGCGAGAATGAACTGACATTGACGGATGGTAGCGATCTTCATCTGCTTGACTCATTCAAGTTATGGGCCGAACAGATCTTTGGTTGGTACTACTTCATCGATCGTCCAGTATATGATCCGGAGAAGAATGCCTTCGTTGTTAAGACCGTTAAGAAACGGTTGACGACAAAGCAATACTTGATCGTAGCTCGAGGCGCAGCAAAGTCGATGTACGCCGAATGCATTCAAAGTTTCTTCTTGAATGTTGATACCTCGACAACGCATCAAATCACTACTGCGCCAACCATGAAACAAGCCGATGAAGTGATGTCGCCGTTCCGCACGGCTATCACGCGCGCCCGCGGACCCTTGTTCAAGTTCCTCACACAGGGTTCTATCCAGAACACCACGGGTGCTAAGTGGCTTCGACAGAAGCTGGTCTCCACCAAGAAGGGCATCGAGAACTTTCTCACAGGTTCTCTTCTTGAAGTCCGCCCAATGTCGATCGCAAAACTTCAGGGTCTCCGTCCGAAGGTTTCGACTGTCGATGAATGGTTGTCCGGTGATCTCCGAGAGGATGTCATTGGCGCCATCGAACAGGGCGCTTCGAAACTTGACGACTGGTTGATCGTAGCAATAAGCTCAGAGGGAACTGTCCGGAACGGTAGTGGCGATACCATCAAAATGGAACTCGCCACCATCCTTAAAGGAGAGTACCATGCGCCGCATGTTTCGATCTGGCACTACAAGCTGGACGAGTTGGAAGAAGTTGCCAACCCAGCGATGTGGCCTAAGGCGCAGCCGAACATCGGTAAGACCGTTTCCTACGAAACGTATCATTTGGATGTCGAACGCGCCGAGAAAGCGCCGGCCGCCAGGAACGACATCCTAGCAAAGCGTTTCGGCATTCCGATGGAAGGCTACACGTACTTCTTCACATACGAAGAGACGCTTCCGCATCGTAAGAGAAGTTTCTGGGAGATGCCTTGTGCTCTAGGGGCAGATCTCTCACAAGGCGATGACTTCTGTGCATTTACATTCCTATTTCCATTGCCAAATGGTGGATTTGGAATTAAGACGCGCAGTTACATTACTTCTCTAACGTTGTTGAAGCTTCCTGGAGCTATGCGACACAAGTACGAGGAATTTCTGAACGAAGAAAGTCTCCATGTACTTGAAGGTACTATTCTCGACATCATGGAAGTCTTTGATGATCTGGAACAGTACATAGAGCGGGAGAAATTCGACGTTCGCTGTCTGGGTTACGATCCTTACAACGCCAAAGAGTTTGTTCAGCGGTGGGAACTTGAGAATGGACCCTATGGCATAGAAAAGGTCATCCAAGGCGCCAGGACAGAATCTGTACCTCTCGGCGAATTGAAGAATCTTGCCGAGTCTCGTCTTCTGCTCTTCGATCAAGCATTGATGACGTTTGCTATGGGAAACTCCATAACCATGGAGGACACCAACGGAAACCGAAAACTGCTAAAGAAGAGGTATGACGAGAAGATCGACAATGTGGCGGCCATGATGGACGCCTTCGTCGCATACAAGCTCCATAAGGAGGCGTTCGAGTGAATGAGCCCACCAGAGAGGAAGCTCTAATCCATTTCGGCGTCAAAGGCATGAAGTGGGGCGTTCGTAAGCAGCGGCAACTCGATGCTGCAAACCGAGTCGCATCAGGAAATGCTTCAACGCTGCAAAAGGTTCGATTCGGAGCTAGTGCTACTACAAAAGAACTCGTGACTTCCGGCGGTTCTTTGAAGAAGATCGCTCGAGCTAGGGCGAACACTCTCGAAGCGCAAAAGAAACGAATCGAACAAGGAAAAGCTACAACTCTGGACATGCTTGATCGATTCGGAAATACTCCGATTCTCGATCTGGTTCGAGGTCGTTAATAGACAACCGAATAATGGAAGGAGGTGACTATGTCATCGTTTGGCTCACGGCTGAAAAGAACGATCAAGCATGCCTGGAACGCATTCACGAATCGAGATTTTCAGGCTGATACCCGTTCGAATTCGGAAGGCGTTTCTTTCGGAGGTCGACCGGATAGAGTAAGAGTTTCGATCGCCAATGAACGTTCAATTCTTTCCGCTATCATCCTTCGAATTGCTATTGACGTATCTTCGGTCGAGATTCGTCATGTTCGAAAAGATGAAAACGGTCGGTATCTCGAAGATATTGATAGCGGAATGAACACGTGTTTGACGCTCGAAGCCAACATCGATCAAGCGGCAACGGCGTTTCGTCAAGATCTGATGTTCACGATCTTCGACAGGGGTTCTGCGGCGATCGTTCCCGTCGATACCACCATCAACCCGGCAATTTCGGGCAGCTTCGACATCAAGACCATGCGAATTGGGGAAATCGAAGCTTGGTTCCCCCAAGATGTTCGAGTGCAGGTCTACAACGAAGCTGTGGGTAGACGCGAACCGTTGACGCTCGGAAAGAGAACTGTCGCCGTCATCGAGAATCCGCTGTACGCCGTGATGAACGAGCCAAACTCGACCTTCCAACGGCTAATTCGGAAACTCAATCTTCTGGACGCGATCGATGAGCAATCGGCTTCGGGGAAACTCGATCTCATCATTCAGCTTCCGTACGTGGTCAAGTCGGAAGCTCGTCGCCAACAAGCAGAACAGCGACGCAAGGACATCGAAGTTCAACTGAAGGGCAGCAAATACGGTATCGCCTATACAGACGGTACCGAGAAGATTACTCAGTTGAACCGTCCGGCGGAAAACAACCTCTTGGAACAGATCAAGTTCTTGACCGAGATGTTGTACACGCAACTCGGCGTCACTCCGGAAGTCATGAACGGCACGGCAGACGAAGCCGCAATGTTGAACTACCAAAACCGAACAGTCGTACCTCTCGTCGAGGCAATGGTTCAGGCGATGCGTCGTACCTTCTTGACAGCGACTGCTCGTACGCAAAAGCAAGACATCATGTACTTCAAGGATCCGTTCAAGCTGGTTCCGGTCAGCCAGATAGCGGAGATCGCCGACAAGTTTGTGAGAAACCAGATTGCTTCTGCAAACGACATCCGACAGATCGTTGGTTGGAAGCCGTCAAAGGATCCGAAGGCTGACCAACTGAACAACCCGAACATGCCGGCTTCTGCTGCCGAACTGCCAACTCGCGCTCCGCTTCGAGTTCCTTCTTCAGTCGGAACGCCGCGGCGACTCACTGCTGCTCCGTCGGAGCTAGCTACTCGACAACGATAGAATGAAGGAGGAGAACAGTCAAAATGGAACCCGATTTTAGCGGATGGGCAACCAAGGCTGGTCTCAAGTGCTCCGACGGTCGAACCATCACGCCGCAGGCGTTCCAGCACATGGACGGCATGACGGTTCCTCTGGTCTGGAAGCACGACCACAACAACCCCGACAACATCCTGGGCCACGTCCTGCTCGAGGCGAAGCCTGAAGGCGTCCGATGCCACGGCTTCTTCAACGACACCCCTTCGGGCATCAACGCGAAGGCTCTCGTCGCGCACAAGGATGTCAACTCGCTGTCGATCTGGGCCAATCAGATCAAGGAGCACGCCAAGCAGGTTCTGCACGGCATGATCCGCGAGGTCAGCATCGTGCTCTCCGGTGCCAACCCGGGCGCCAAGATCGACTACGTCCGAATCGTACACGGCGACGGCCCGGACGAATATACCGAGTCCGAGGACGAGTTCATCCTCCACGGCATGGAGTTGGCTATCGAGGAGCCGGACTCTCTCGAGGGAGAAGTCGAAGAGATCGCCCACGCTGCTCAGACGATCGAAGACGTGTTCAACACGCTGAACGAAGAGCAGAAGGCCGCTGTCTACTTCATGCTCGGCGCAGCGACCGAGGGCATGACGCCGCCTGTCGCTCAAACGGAAGACAAGACCGAGGACGACCTCGAACACAAGAAGGAAGGAACGGACGACGTGACCAGCACTCGGAATGTTTTCGAGCAGAGCGGCAAGACCACCACTCCGGACGGCGACAAGCACGTCCTTTCCCACGACGACGTGCTGAGCATCGGCAAGCGTGCGGCGCAGCTCGGCTCGCTGAAGATGGCCGTCAACGAGTACGTCGTTGCGCACGGCATCGAGAACATCGACATCCTGTTCCCGGACGCGAAGAACGTCACCGGGGCGCCGGAGTTCGACAAGCGTCGCACTGAGTGGGTCGACGGCGTGCTGAACGGCGCGACGCACCGTCCGTTCGCTCGTATCAAGACCATGAGCGCGAATCTGACCCTGGACGAGGCCCGGGCCAAGGGTTACGTGAAGGGCAACTTCAAGAAGGAGGAGTTCTTCGCCGTCACCAAGCGATCCACTTCTCCGGTCACGATCTACAAGAAGCAGAAGCTCGACCGCGACGACATCATCGACATCACCGAGTTCGACGTCGTGGCCTGGCTCAAGGCCGAGATCCGCCTCATGCTCAACGAGGAAATCGCTCGGGCCATCCTGATCGGAGACGGTCGTGCGGTCGACGACGAGGACAAGATCAAAGACCCCGTGGGGGCGCAGGACGGTACGGGCATCCGGTCCATCGCGTTCGATCACGAGCTCTACGCAGCGACTGCGTACGTCAACATCAGCGACGCCAACAGCGACTACTACGAGGTCATCGAGCAGGTCCTGCGGCAGCGGAAGCTGTACAAGGGCACTGGCACGCCGGACTTCTACACCACCGAGCCGGTCATCACCGAGATGCTGCTCAGCAAGGACGCGCTCGGCCGTCGGCGGTTCTCGAACCTGTCAGAGCTGGCCGCGGAGCTCCGGGTCAACTCGATCGTCGCGGTCGAGGCCATGGAGGCCGACTACGCCGCCGACATCCTCGGTATCATGGTCAACCTGGTCGACTACAGCACGGGTACTGACCGCGGTGGCGAGGTCAACTTCTTCGACGACTTCGACATCGACTACAACCAGTTCAAGTACATGATGGAAGGCCGTATGTCCGGCGGTCTGACCAAGATCCGTTCGGCCGTCGTCTTCCGCAAGACCGCGGGTACCGACGTCCTGGTCAACCCGATCACGGCTCCGACCTTCGTCTCGGCGACCGGTGTCATCACCATCCCGACGCAGACTGGAGTCACGTACCACTACGTCAACGCCGACGGCACCAGCGGTTCGACGCTTTCCGCGGGCGCGCAGACGGCGATCACCGCAGGCACTTCCAAGACGGTTCGCGCCGTGCCGGCCACCAACTACTACTTCCTCAACAACATCGACGACGAGTGGACGTTCACGCGTCCGGTCGCGTAGTAGGCGAGTCTCACCATGGCAAGGTTCTTCGGTGAGATCGGATACGGCGTGCGAATCGAATCTGCTCCTGGCGTGTGGAAAGACAGCATCACCGAGAAGTCATATTACGGCGATGTGATCCGAAACACGAAGCAAAACCAGGATGGACAAAGTGTCAACGATGATATTACTGTTGGCAACTCGATAAGCATCGTCGCGGATGAGTACGCCGGCTTACATTTCCTTGCCATTCGGTATATCCGATGGTTGGGGGTGCTGTGGACGGTAGCAAACGTCGATGTGCAGCACCCCCGCTTGGTGTTGAGATTGGGGGCGAAATACAATGGGCCGATTGGCACTCCAGTCTAAACTCGAAATACTTCTGGGTTCAGACAAGGTGTATTTTCAGTCCCCGCCCAACATTGAGATGGGATATCCGTGCATCGTCTACGACGTAGACCAGGCGAGCACGGATTTCGCCGACAATGCTCCATACAACTACGTCAAACGGTATCGAGTCACCGTGATGGATGGAGATCCGGATAGCATTATTCCGGATAAAGTTGCCGCGTTGCCGACATGCATATTCAATCGAAATTTCGCGGCGAACGATCTTCACCACAACGTCTTCCTGTTGTATTTCTGAGGAGAGTAGCACATGACCAAGGTTCTCTGGGACCAGTCGGGCGGAAAGGTCTATGAGACCGGTGTCGACCGCGGCGTCCTGTACCTTCCGAATGGTGTCGGGGCTTACGACACCGGCTTCGCGTGGAATGGTCTGACGACCGTCACCGAGTCTCCGTCCGGCGCTGAGCCCAACAAGCAGTACGCAGACAACATCATCTACGCCACCCTTCTCTCGTACGAGGAGTTCGGCGGCACCATCGAGGCCTACACCTATCCCGACGAGTTCGCTCAATGTGACGGCACTGCAGCCGTCGAGCAGGGCGTCTACATCGGTCAGCAGGATCGAAAGGTGTTCGGCTTCTCCTATCGAACACTGGTCGGCAACGACATCGACGGCAACGCGCACGGCTACAAGCTGCATCTCGTCTACGGCGCCCTGGCCTCACCGAGCGAGAAGGCCAACGCCACGATCAACGACTCGCCGGAACTGGTGAACTTCAGCTGGGACTTCACCACGACTCCCGTCGAGGTCGGCACGATCAACAGCGTCCTGTACAAGCCGACATCGTACATCTGCGTCGACTCGACCAAGGTGGACGCTGACGCGCTGGCGGCCCTCGAGGACTTCCTCTACGGCACGGTCGGCACGGACCCTTCGCTTCCGACGCCCGCCGCGGTCGCTGCTCTGTTCGCGGGCACGATCACCGTCGCAACTCCGACGGTTCCTTCGTACGACAGTGGCACCCACACCATCACCATCCCGACGGTTACGGGTATCACGTACCGGATCAACGGCGTGGCTGTGGCGGCAGGCCCGGTCGTGCTCACCACGGGTCAGTCCAAGATTGTCGTGGCGACGCCGAACAACGGCTACAAGCTGCCGGCCATCTTCGACAACGACTGGATGTACACCTACTAACCACGAGGGGAGGCCAGAGAATGCTCAAGTTGTCGGTGTCAATTCCCGAAGTTTTCAACGAAACGAACAATGAATTCATCGGCGGACATGTTGTTGACATCGAGCTCGAGCATTCTCTGGTCTCGCTGTCAAAATGGGAGTCATTCTTCGAAACCCCCTTCATCGCTTCGAAAGACAAGACTGAAGAACAGGTTTTGTGGTACGTCGAAGCGATGACGTTGACTCCTAATGTTCCTCCGGAAGTTTTCCAGAACCTTAGTCAAGACAACGTTGATGCCATCAATAAATACATCAACGCAAAGATGTCTGCGACTTGGTTCTCAGAGGAAGAAAAGAAGAAGCATAGTCGAGAAGTTGTCACTGCTGAGATTATCTACTACTGGATGATCTCACTCGGTGTTCCATTCGAATGTCAGCATTGGCATTTGAATAAACTTCTGACATTAATCCGGGTTTGTAATCAGAAAAATGCCCCGGAGAAAAAATTGACCAAACAAGAGATAGCTGAGCGAAATAGAGATCTCAATGCTCAACGCAAAGCTCAACTGAAGACGGCAGGGTAAAGGAGGGATCACGTGTCGCGAATCACTTGGGATGATCTAGGCAAGCGCTTCTATGAAGTCGGCATCGACCGCGGCGTTCTGTACCCTCCAAGTGGCGATGGAGTTCCTTGGAATGGTTTGACATCAGTCAGGGTACATCCTTCTGGAGGCGATCAGAAAGGCTACTACCTGGATGGCATCAAGTATTTGAATGTGCCATCTCCCGAGGAATACGAAGCAACGATCACCGCTTTCACCTACCCTGACGAATTCGGCGTCTGTGATGGAACGACTCGAGTGCATTCGGGTCTTTTCGTTACACAACAGCAAAGAAAACCTTTCGGCTTCTCATACCGGACCCGAATCGGAAACGAGTTGGACAGTAACTACGGTTACAAGATCCATATCGTGTACAACGCTCTCGCTGCGCCCTCAAATAAAGACTTCTCGACTCTCGGTGGATCGGTGAGTCTTGCCGATTTCAGTTGGGATATCACTACCAAACCCGCCGCGATGACTGGCGTCAAGCGAAGCGCACATATCGAGATCGACACTCGATCTGCAAACCCGGCTGCCATTTCCGACGTCGAAGATATTCTGTACGGCACGGAGGCGCAAGCGGCTAGTCTGCCAACCCTAGCGCAGTTGGTAGACATATTCGAAGCATACGCGATCCTGTCTGTGATCGACAATGGTGATGGAACATTTACCGTCACTGGTCCAGACGACGCGATCACCTTCCCCACCGCCGATACTTTCGAAATCACCTGGCCGTCGGCAGTTCCGATCGATGCCGATACGTTCACGCTTAGCTCGCTTTAGGAGGGAGGCCTCATGGCTACCGTAACTGGAATGACTGCTGCCGCCATCAACGCTCTGGTCGCAGGTCTCGTCAAGGACGCTGAATTTGATATCTCCGGGCATCTTATTCTCACCTTGCACGACGACAGCACAATCGATGCTGGAGCTCCTACGCTCTCCACTCCGGACGCGAGCACCACAGTCAAGGGTATCGTCGAACTGGCGACTAGCTCGGAGACTAGTGCGCTGACTGATGCGGTTCGCGCCATCACGCCAGCAGGACTTGCTACGCTGATCGGAACGCTAGCGACGGCCTCACACACGCATGCGTTCTCAGTGATCACTGGCGATGCGGCCAACAACCAAATCGCTCAGATGGCTGCGCATACCATCAAGGGCAATAACACTGGCAGCACCGCTGACCAGGCCGATTTGACCATCGCTCAAGTCTGGGCCGAACTCAACGGCGGTTGGCAGACCTGGTCGGGAATCTCGCTTCTCGGCGATACATCGAACCCGACCATCGGTGGTGGTTCCTCGTTCACCGGTCAGTATCGCATCTATGACAATACTTTGGATGCAGATGCTCAGTTGACCATCGGTTCAGGTTGGTCCGCGGGTAGTGGTGACTACTATTTGACCATCCCAAGCAGTAGGTCTGCGTCAAACTACAAACTCGGCCTCGGTCCGGGCATGATTTTCGACGCCAACGACACAACGACCGGCGGTATCGGTGTCGTCACCATGAAGACCGGTGGAACAAAACTATATCTGGCAATGGATACGCCATCAGGAAACGGGTGGCTCGGTAGCGGATGGGCATTGAGCTCCGGCGACCAAGTTCGTTGGTCCATTCGAGGTCTTCGACTGACGTAGCAGAAAGGAGTCCTGATGATATCCGTTACATCAAGTGGCTCCTTCAAGAATACGGAGTCGTTCCTGCGCGCAGTGTCACGATTGGATATTCGCACTATCCTGAATGATGCTGGTAAACGAGGAGTCGCTGCGCTTTCTTCTGTCACTCCTGAAGAGTCTGGGAGAACTGCGGCTTCTTGGGATTATTCAGTGTCAACCAAGGGCGGAGTATATTCGATCATCTGGACCAACTCCGATGTCGAAAGTGGTTTTCCGGTCGCCATCATGTTGCAGTATGGCTACGGTACAGGAACTGGTGGCTACGTGGCTGGAAGAGACTACATCAACCCGGCTATGCGACCGATATTTGACTCGATCGCTGACAGAGTATGGAAGGCGGTGACCTCCGCATGAGCAGTATCGATGAACGCGTTGTTCAAATGAAATTCGACAACGTGGAATTCGAGCGTCGCGTTAGCCAGACCATGTCTTCGCTTGCGGCTCTGAACAAGGGACTCAAGCTCGAGGGCGCCACTAAAGGTCTAGAAGATGTCAATGCTGCGAGTAGCAAGCTGACGCTCGGACCAATATCCAACGCTCTGGATACTCTGGTTGATAAGTTCAGAACGCTCTCCATCGTCGCGATTACGGCCATCACCAACATCGCAAATCGTGCCGTCAACGCAGGCATCACGCTTGTCAAATCGCTATCTACCGAACCGATCATCGCCGGTCTGCATGAATATGAGACGAACCTTAACTCGATTCAGACGATTCTGGCGAACACGGGCTTGGAAGGACAAGCCGGTCTCAACAAGGTCAATGCCGCACTCAAGCAGCTCAACGATTATTCCGACCAAACCATCTATAACTTCAGCGAGATGGCTCGGAATATCGGTACGTTCACCGCCGCCGGCGTCACGCTGGATGTCGCTACAAAAGCCATCAAGGGCATCGCCAATCTGGCAGCGATCTCCGGCTCGAACGCCGAACAAGCTTCTGCCGCAATGTACCAGCTCTCGCAGGCCATATCTGCGGGTAAATTGTCGCTCGAGGACTGGAACTCGGTTGTCAACGCTGGTCTTGGCGGTAAGGTCTTCCAGAACGCTCTGATCGAGACAGCTCGGGTGCACGGCGTCGCCATCGATCAGATGATCAAGGATGAAGGCAGCTTCCGACTCACGCTGCAAAAGGGTTGGTTGACGTCCAACATCCTCACTGAGACGCTGCAGAAGTTCACCGGCGATCTCACTGCAAGCCAGCTCAAGGCGATGGGCTACAACGATCAGCAAATCGCCGGCATTCTCAAGATGGGCAAGACCGCTCAAGAGGCCGCTACCAAGGTCAAGACGTTCAGTCAGCTTCTGAGTACGCTGCAGGAAGCTGCGGGTTCTGGTTGGACACAGACCTGGCAAGTTATCTTCGGTGACTTCGAAGAGGCCCGAACGCTCTTTACGAACGTCAACAACGTTCTTGGCGGATTCATCAACGCTTCCTCCGATGCACGAAACAAGGTGCTCGGAGATTGGAAAGAGCTCGGTGGGCGAACAGTCCTCATCGAAGCTATCTCCAACACGTTCGAAGCGTTGCTTGGCGTCATCAAGCCCATCTCCACAGCATTCCGTGAGATCTTCCCAGCGACTACAGGGAAGCAGCTCTACAATCTCACAGTGACTCTTCGAAACTTCACCCAAAGCCTCAAAATAGGAGCAGACACAGCAAGTTATCTCCGGAGGACATTTGCCGGAGTGTTTGCGATCTTGGGACTCGGCTGGGATATCGTTCGGGAGGGAGTTAAACTTTTCCTCTCCCTGTTCGGCATGGCCACAAAAGGCTCCGGGGGAATTCTCGAATTCACTGCGAGGATCGGCGACTTCGTTGTTCGGATGCGTCAGGCCATCGAAGAAGGCCACGGCATCGAGAAGTTCTTCGAGACGCTTGGCCGGATCATTGCGGTTCCGATCAAGATCATCCGGATGTTTGCAGCGGCAATCGGATCACTGCTGGATCGATTTGACGGAGACGCTGCGGCTAAGGGCGTCGAGAACTTCGTCAGCAAACTGTCGCCGCTGAGTCGACTCACGCAAATCGGCGTTGGCGCATGGGAGAAGCTCCCCGGCATTCTTCGCGACGTATCTCGGAACTTCGCACCAATCGCCGAACGAGTCGGAAGCTTCTTCAAGAACCTTACCTCTGCAGTGGTTGAAGGGCTTCGGACACTCGATTTCAGCAAGGTCGTTCAAGTTATTCAGACTGGACTCCTTGGCGGTCTTGTCGCCTCGCTGATTGCGTTTATCACCAGGCTTCGAAGTGGGATCGGTTCAGGTCAGGATCTTCTCGAGCGAATTACTCAGCCGTTCGAAGAACTGACTGGGACGCTCAAGGCTATGCAGAATACCCTTAGAGCAGCGACACTGTTGCAAATCGCCGCTGCTGTTGGAATTCTGACCTTGTCGGTCATCGGCCTGTCTAAGATCGATTCGGCAGGATTGACTCGGGCATTGTCTGCAATTGCGGTGATGTTCACGCAGCTTATCGGAGCGTTGATCCTCTTCGAGAAGTTCGGTACCGCAAGTGTCTTCAAGGTAAATATCGCCGCGGCCGGCTTGATTCTTCTCGCTATCGCGATAGATCTTCTAACGATCGCTGTCAGGAATCTATCAAGTCTGAGTTGGGAAGAACTCGCCAAGGGTCTTACCGGAGTTACCGTTCTTATCGGAGCTCTGGTCGGCGCGTTGAACTTGATGCCAGACAAAGGCAGGATGATCAGTACCGGTGCAGGTTTGCTTATCCTTGCTGCGGCCATCAAGGTGCTTGTCACAGCAGTGACCGATCTGTCCGGTCTGAGCTGGGAGAAGATGGCCAAGGGTCTTGCGGGAGTCGCAGGCCTTCTTGCGGCCCTGGGTTTGTTTACCAGGTTTGCTATGGCGGAAAAAGCCGGGATATTGTCTGGCGTAGGGATTCTGCTACTTGCCGCAGGCATTAAAGTCATGGCAAGCGCACTCAAGGATCTAGGTCAGCTCTCATGGGCTGAGATCGGTCGTGGTTTGACCGCCATGGCCGGCGGTTTGGTGTTGGTGGCAGCGGCGCTTATTGCCATTCCTCCAACGTCAATTGTTTCTGCGGCCGCAGTCGTCGTGGTGGCAGCTTCGTTGGGTCTGGTTGCCAGCGCACTGCAGAAGATGGGGAGTTTCAGCTGGGAGACCATCGGTAAGGGTCTCGTTACGCTTGCTGGAGCTTTGGTCCTCATATCTGCCGCACTCATCGCCATTCCTCCAACCGCGATCATATCTGCTGCTGCAGTTCTGGTTGTAGCGCTGTCCCTGGGCGAGATCGCATCGGCTCTTGCCGAAATGGGCAAAATGTCTTGGGGTGCAATCGGCAAGAGTTTGACGTTGCTAGCAGGCGCGCTGATTATCATCACAGCAGCTTTGACGGCAATGATCATTGCCCTTCCAGGTGCCGCAGCTTTGCTGGTGGTTTCGGCATCGTTGGCAGTTCTCGCGCCGATTCTGGCCGCGTTCGGAAATATGTCCTGGACTGAGATAGGCAAGGGTCTCTTGACCTTGGCCGGCGTGTTCGCGGTCCTGGGCGCGGCTGGTATATTGCTCACGCCGTTGGTGCCAACACTAATCGGCCTTAGTATAGCGTTCACCCTCATCGGTATTGGTGTGTTGGCTGCCGGTGCAGGTATATTGCTGTTTTCGGCTGGTTTGGCCGCTCTGAGCGTTTCTGGAGCGGCAGCGACGGTCGTCTTTGTCGGAATGGTATCCGCTCTTCTTGGTTTGCTCCCGGTGCTTGGGACGCAAGTCGGATTGGCGATCATATCCTTCGCAAAGACGATATCCACCGCGGGTCCTGCAATTCTGGCCGCGTTCGTGACGATCATATCGTCGCTGATCGACGCCGTGATGGTCCTGACGCCGAAAATCATCGATGCAGTGTTCTATCTGTTGTCGAGGCTTCAAGATACTCTGCTGAAGTACATCCCGAAGCTCACCGATACGGGGTTGCAGATCCTCATCGGTTTCCTGCAAGGTATCGCCAGAAATATCAGGCGAGTGGTCGATGCAGGAACCGACGTCGTGGTGAACTATATTCACGGCGTGGCAAACAACCTGCCTCGAGTGATTCAGGCCGGCATCGACTTGATCATATCTTTCGTGAACGGTCTTGCAGACGGTATCCGGAATAACTCAGATCGTATGAGTGACGCCGGCATGAACCTTGCAAGCGCCATAATTGAGGGCATGGTCAAGGGTCTCGGTAAGGGCCTGGGGAAGGTGAAGGACGCCGCGGTCAACGTAGCGAAGAACGCCTTGAACTCGGCGATGGATTTCCTGGGAGCACACTCGCCGGCGACGAAGTTCATCGATCTGGGTGAATTCTCAGTTCTGGGCTTTGCCATCGGTTTGACGCATCTCGCGTCTCGAGTTATGGCCTCGGCAAAGGGTGTTGGAAAAACTGCCCTGGATTCGTTGGGTGGGTCAATGTCGGATATGTCGGACATTCTCTCATCGAACATGGATCTGCAGCCGACCATCCGTCCGGTGCTTGATCTGACAGACCTGAGCAAGAACGCCGGTCAGATTGATAAGGTTCTCGCTGGTACTAGAACGATATCCTTGGATGTCGCACAGAGCAACGCAGCGAATGCCTCGAACGGATTCCAGGACAACAAAGATCAGACGACTCAGGCGCAGACTCCGACTACCGGTGACGTCACGAACTACACGCAAAACAATTACTCGCCCAAGGCTCTGGATCCGGCAACGATCTATCGCCAGACGAAGAACCAACTGGCAACCACGAAGGGGGGTCTGCCTAAATAATGTCTATCACCAAGGTTGAAGTTCGGACGCCTCTCGGGGCTCTTCTCACGTTGACGTTGGAAGATCCGACCAACGGATACCTGATTGAGGATATTCTCGGGCTGGACCCCGTCAAGGCGACGATCAGCTCATCTACCTTCGCGAATTTCCCCGGGGCAAAATACCAGGCAAGTCGGAGAGAAATACGCAACATCCTATTCAAGTTGAAACTAGAGCCGAATTTCATAACTCAGACGGTTCGACAACTCAGATCGAACTTGTACGAGTTCTTCGAATCTGATATGGAGGTCAGTCTTCGATTCTTCATGGTCGATGGACTGACCGTGGACATCGCAGGGAGGGTGGAGTCTTGCGAGGCTCCCCTCTTCACTCAAGAACCAAGAGCCACGATATCCATCATCTGTTTCGACCCCGATTTCGTAGATTTGACGCCCGTGGTAGTCAGTGGAAATACTGTTTCTACATTGACGGAATTCACTATTGATTATCCGGGCGACATCTCTACAGGATTCGTGTTTGTGCTCAACGTCGATCGAACGTTGACAGATTTCACGATCTATCATCGTCCTGCGGACAACGTGCTTCGTACGTTCGATTTCTCGTCCGCTTTGGAAACAGGAGACGTTCTGACCGTCAACACCATTGATGGTAGTAAAGCAGTCATGCTAAATCGCAGTGGGACGTTGACGTCGTTGCTCTACGGAAAGTCTCCCCAATCCAAATGGCTTAAGCTGATGCGAGGAAATAACCGTCTCCGAGTGTATGCCACCGGCGCGGCCATTCCTTTCACAATTACGTACACGCCTAGGTACGGAGGCTTGTAATGGAGGTGTTGATCCTCGATAGCCTCTACCGTCGTGTTGAAGTCGTGGACGATTTCGAGACGCTGATTTGGACCGAACGTTTCCGAGCCAAAGGCGACTTCGAACTTCACACTTCTCCCACCACAAAGAACCGCAGTCGTTTCACCAAGGGGACAAGATTGGCTCTGTACGAGTCATATCGTGTCATGACGGTAGATACGATCAGCGAGGGCATCAACGCCGATGGTGTTCGTACCTTGATCGTCAAAGGCTTCTCGCTCGAGGCGGTGCTTGAACAACGAATCGCCATGGCCGCTTTGACGGATCTCACCACGGATCCACAGTGGATTCTCACCGGGCAGCCCAAGGACATCGCGACACAGATGTTTCACGATATTTGTGTTACAGGAATCCTGAATGCTGGCGATATCATTTCCGGCGTCAACGAAATAAATATTTTTCCGTCAGACACCATTCCGGAACCCGTCGACAGCATCACGTATGTGGTGAATCCGACCACCTTGTACGAGGCGACAAAAACCATATGCGATGCATATTTCATGGGGTTCCGTCTCGTGCGAGATCACGACACGACTCAGTTGTACTACGACATCTATATGGGTTGTGATCGTACAACGCAACAAACCACGTTCCCTGCGGTGGTGTTCAGCCCTGAGCTCCAGAACTTGCATAGCACTAACAAGCTGGAATCGTGGGCTCCGTACAAGAACGTCGCGTACGTAGTGTCTCCAGTCGGTCACGAAGTGGTATATCTGGACGACGTCGATCCGTCGATGGCTGGTTTCGAGCGACGCGTTCTTCTGGTCAAAGCGGATGATATTACGGATCCAGACGGTCCGACTGCCTCGGCTTTGATGGTCCAGCGAGGAAAACAAGAGCTGACGAAGAACCGGAGCTTCGTCGCTTTGGATGGAGAGGTTGCCCAGACTTCTCAGTACACCTACGGCATAAGCTACAATCTGGGCGATCTCGTCACGCAAGAGGATGGCGAAGGTGGGACTGCGCAGATGCAGGTCACTGAGCAGATATTTGTCAGTGATCAGCAAGGCGACAGATCATATCCCACGCTGACCATCGATCAAATCGTCACAGTCGGTTCGTGGCTTGCAAGGGATCCGCTCGAGGAATGGTTTGATCTCGATGCAGATTCGCAAACCTGGGCTGACCAACCGTAACGAAGGAGGGTCGACATGGCAGTCGGTGATGACGCCGCAGCAGCAGGATATCCGCTCGTCCCCGATGTTGGCGAAGAAGGCCGAGTTCGTTGGGGTGGACGAGAGATCAATCGCGCTAGGGATTTTATCGCACAGATCAAGGCGCTGATTCCCACCGGCAAAGCTGGATACCGCACCGCTTCGGGAATATCTTCTGGGACCGCTGATCCATCCGGAGGTAACGACGGCGATATCTACTTCAAGATCATTGAGTAGATGACATGGTTTCTAGTGGTAGCGTCAATGGGAACAACGTAGATGGAACTGAGGGAAGCTATCTCAATTGGCAGGTAGCTTCCCAGGACGTTGATGGGAACTTCTCGACACTCAACTGGCAAGTAGGATGGCGTTTCTCCACTACCAGTTGTCGAGGACTTCGACTTGGTCGAGCCGTTATCAACGGCACTGTGGTATACGACGATCATGACAGCGGAGATGGCGTTCACGCGTTCGTTTCTGGTCATAACCACAAACCGCGGCTCCAAACGGCTTCCGGGTCCATCAACGTCGGACATAATGCGGACGGAACCAAGGAATTCTCCGCATCAGTCAAAATGACGGGATTCTCTGGACTGCTCTCACAAGGCTCATCAATCTGGACCTTGCCCGAGATCAGTCAGGTTCCTGATCCGCCGAGTTCTCCAGTCTTGAGTAATATTCACCAGACATCGTTGACCGCAATGTTCGACCCAAACGATAGCGGCGGTACGCCAATCATCGGATACGAGGTCGGATATTCAACAGTGTCCGACGTTGGTGGGGCAACCGTCGTTGCAGGATATCCTCCGGTGATGATTACTGGCTTGCTTCCAGCGACGAAATATTACTTCTGGGCAAGGGCGGAAAACTCAAACGGTTGGAGCGATTGGTCGACTCCTGGTATTGCCACTACGTTGGCCGGAGCTCGAGTCAACGTCGCTAACGTCTACAAGCAAGCCATCCCGTACGTCAGATCAGGGGGCGTTTGGAAACTCGCTCGTCCCTACGGTAAAATCGCTGGAGTCTGGAAGGAGGGCATATGATCGAGGGCATTCCCCTTGTTGATGTAGCACCTCCAACCTTGCTCGGCATCTTCATTCTTCTCATCATGTTCGGTCGTCTCGTACCGTGGTGGTTCTACAAAGCCAAGGCCGATGAAGCCGAAAAATGGCGTCTTGCCTTTGAAGCTGAAAGAGAATCCCGTGTCGCTTCCGATGCCCAGACCGCAGAGTTACTTGAACTTGCCAAGACGACGCATAGTATTATCGTGGCGGTATTCACCCCGCCACAGTATTCAGCGTCAGGGGGGGCCTATGTGGTTCCTACGCAGAAAAAGTAAATCTGGGGAAGAAGCACAGGCGGCCCTCGAAGACGCACAAATGCATTTGAAGGAGGTCAAAAAGCGAGGAAAGGAAGTTACTAAGATAGCAAATGCTCTGCGGGAATTCCGAGAGGAAAACGAAGATCGATTCGCCGAACAAATGGAGCAGATTATTCTTCGACAAGGAAAGGCGCCCTAGTGATGAACGACTTCCACACTCTCATCCTGTGGATTCGCATTTTCACTATCTGGGCAGCCTTGTGCGCCACGTGTGTACCAGTACTATATGCGTTTTATCCCTGGTACTCTAGGCCCATCGGTCGAGGCTTCATGTTCCAAGCGGTATCGTTCGCACTGGCATTAGATGTAACGGTGGTGTTTTCTCTTTGGCCGCCGGCGAACATCTATGTCATTTTCTACATCGATTTGTTCGTTCTCACACTCATTGGGTTGTCAACGTCGCTGTTGGCATTTTACATGTGGAGGATGAATCGTCCTAAGAAACGAGGGAATCATCGTGCAGTTCAGTAGTCGGGTTTACAACGTCCTCCGCGATGTTGCGCAGGTATATCTCCCCGCCGCCGGTACGCTTTACGTGGCTCTGGCAGTGTTGTGGTCGCTTCCCGCGGCGGAGCAGATCTCGGGAACCGTGCTGGCCCTCGATACGTTCCTGGGTGCTGTTCTAAAGGTGAGCACGGCAGCTTACAACAAGAGCGAAGAGAAGTTCGGCGGAACCCTCGCCATCGAGGATCATGAAGATGGGTCAAGGCTGCGCGTCAAGCGTGTCGACCCTGTGGTGCTGACAACTCAAGGCGAAATCACGTTCAAGATTGTGAAAGAGTAGCTTCTTCCATGCGGGTCGCGCGAAAAACTCGCGCTATGATGAGACCGCCCGCTATTGAAGGAGAACGCATGTTCGCCAAGAAGACCCCTACCCGCGAACTCGTGGCTCTCGACGAACTCATTGACTCGGTGTATGCCGATCTTGCTGGATTTACCAGCGATGACGACGAGTTTGACAAGCAAACCACCCAGCTTCAGAAGCTGCTCCGATTGAGGGCTGAACTTACCCCTCAGACTCGAGTGAGCCCTGACGTGCTGGCGACAGTTGCTGCCAACCTCATCGGCATCGTTGCGATCCTCGGATACGAGCACGCGCACGTCGTGACGTCGAAAGCCCTGAGTTTCGTGGCCAAGCTTCGGTGATCATCTAACTCATCACAAGCCACGTCTACAGACATGGGGGACGCGTAAAAAACGTCCCTTATGTTTTTTGCCTTTCGCAAGGAAAACTCATCCTATAATGAGACCCCCTACGAAAGGACAGACGATGTTCAAGAATCGTTCGTTCCAGGTCAAGTTCGTCAGAGACAAGCAAATCTCGGGCGACCCGATCGATCGCGGAAACGCCGTTGACGGCATTCTCGTCGCGCAAAGCTACGCTGACCTCGTCGTGAATACTGCAACCGAACTCGCGAAGATTGGCATCATCCTGATCCTCGTCAAGACCGGATGCGATTTGGTTCGTACCGCAGCAAACGCTGTCACCAAGTAGTACTCGAGCCTAGAGCCCCACAAGGGCTTTAGGTTTTCGCAGAAATTACATAGCCTATAATGAGACCCCTACGAAAGGACCTGTCATGCTGAAGAACAAGATTGCCAACATGACCAACCGTCAGCTCGCCGCTGCTGTTGGAACGGAGCTCGCCAAGACTGTTGCTGTTGCAGTAGCCGCTGGCGTCGCGTTCCACCTTGCAGTTCGACTGATTGCTGGTCCCGTTGCGAAAGATTCCAACAACGACTGACCCTACGAGAGACATCAAAACCTCGAGCCTACAAAGGCTTTAGGTTTTCGTTCTACCTGAAGGGATTGTCCATGCTTGACGTTTTGGAGTTTATCGCACTGTTGTTCAAGGTCCTCCTGTGGACGCTCATCGTTCTGTTTGTGTTCTGGGTCCTGCCTGCTATGGTGCTCCTCACGGGCGAGGAGCTCTTCGGCGTGCAGCGTCCCGTCATCCAGCCAAAGCCGGAGCCATATCAAGGTAGGCATTGGCGCGATCCGCAAGACTATACCAAGAAGATGTATATCATCGCGTTCGTCAATCGCTATCGTGAGGATCACGGTGGCATTCTCAGTCATAGGAGACTTTCTCATGGGTAACATTCCGGAGCTCGTGTTCGTCGTCACCGTCGCGACCGTCCTGGCCATCGTCGGCTTGTTCTGTCTGCTGTGCGCCGTGGCGTTCGTTCTGACTTGCATTCACGAATGGCGAAAGCAAAACGCAGCGCTGAGGCTTTTGGAAGCGCGAGAAGAGATCGTCAAGCGTGAGCGACGCATGGAGCAAAAGACCGGCGAGGAACACTGGAAAACCATAATGAGCGAGATTGATAAGGAGTATCGTGGAAATTAGCGATCTGGCGAAGCGCCTGGCAAAGCTGACCGCCGACAACTCTCCCGCCATCTTCACTGCGCTCGGTGTGGCCGGAGCACTCACGACGGCATATCTCACGGGGAAGGCTTCGTTCAAGGCAGCCAAAATCATCTCCGACGAAGAATTCTCTGTTTCGAGAGGCGTATCTTTCCGACTCGGCACTCGAGACAAAGTGGAGAAGGTATGGAAACTGTACATCCCGCCGGCGGGCAGTGCCGTCGTCACCATTGCCTGTATCATTCTGGCAAACCGCATCGGGAGCCGCAGGGCAGCTGCTTTGGCTGCAGCGTATGCGATTTCCGAGAGAGGCTTTGCCGAGTACAAACAGAAGGTGGTCGAGAAACTTGGAGCTCCCAAGGAGCAGAAGGTCCGGGACGAGATCGCCCAGGAACGAGTCAACAAGAATCCGTTCAACGATCTGTTCGTGATCGGCGAAGGTCAGGCTCTCTGCTACGACTCCTACACCGGAAGATATTTCTTGTGTGATATGGAGTCGATCCGTCGCGCGGAGAACGACATCAACTACGAGATCAACAGCAATTACTACGCCTCGCTGACCGACTTCTACAACAAGATCGGTCTGCCAAGGACGTCGATGTCCGACAACGTGGGTTGGAACGCTGACAAGCTTCTCGAGGTCGAGTACTCCGCAGTGCTTAGCGAGACCGGAAAGCCCTGCATCGCCATTGACTTTCGCGTCGAGCCTGTTCGCGGATATTCCCGCCTGCAGTGATGAGGGATCATGAAACACGGGTACTGGACAATTCATTCGAGATTCCTCACTCGCTCACCTCGATATTTGGCCGGAGCGAAGATCAACAAATGTAAATACAACGCCACGAAGAAGGATCGGCAAGGAATGGATATTCCTGATCAACTGAAATATGGTCGATCAGCAAAATACTCGCAAGATCTACGTGGCCTATAATGAGACCCCTACGAAAGGACCCCATCATGGAGAACGCCGAAATCGTCGAGGTCGTCGAAGACCCCTCCGTCAACAAGAACGCGATCATCGCCGTTGCCGTCACCGCCGTGGTGATGGGCGCAGCCGTGATCGCGACCAAGTTGTGGAAGCGTCACCAGACGGCCAAGTTCGAAGAGCAGCTCGTGATCGAGGCCGAAGAGGCCGCTCAGAACTAACCCTTGAGGAAGGCTCAGCGACGCTAACGCTGAGCCTATCCTTTTCATTTTTCACTTGAGAGGGCACCATGATCAAGCAACCCATCACGTACCAGGACTACAACGGTGTCACGCGCACCGAAAACCACTACTTCAACCTGAGTATCGACGAGATCGCGGAGCTGCAGGGAACGGTGGGCGGAGGTGACCTGGAGACGCTCATGCAGATGATGATCGACAAGAAGGACATCGTCGGCATGATCGGCACCTTCAAGAAGGTCATGCAGCTCGCCTATGGCGTCCAGTCCGAGGACGGTCGGCGGTTCATCAAGACCCCGCAAGCCTGGGATGAGTTTCACAGCTCCAATGCCTTCAACGAACTGTTCTTCGAGCTCCTGACCGACGCCGAGAAGAGTTCCAACTTCATCATCGGCATGCTCCCCGGCGACTTCGACGCCAAGATGGCCAAGCTCAAGGCCGCTCAGGACGGTAGGAGCGTGACAGTCGAGGACGCCAAGCACGAGAAGTACGAGCGTACTGTCGACGACTACAGCCGCGAAGAGCTTCTCGAGATGGACCAGGAGTTGTTCAACAAGCTCGTCGGCACCGATCCGGTGAAGATGGACAAGGCACATCTGGTCATCGCCATGCAGCGTCGAAGCCTCGGAAGGGGGTGAGAAACATGAAGGTTGCATTTCACGTCATCATGACGTTCCTGACCGGCGGTCTGTGGCTGATCGTCCTGGGTATCAAGTTCCTCGTCAAGAACAGCTAGTCCTGCGAGTCGTGGGGAGTCAGCAATGCGTAGGGTCGTGATCATAGGGGTCTCCGACCTGAAATATTCCGGATGCTTGACTTATAAACGACAGCCGAAGGCGGATTGGCGACCTGGCGGTGGCGTCATATCTGTAGAACATTGTGCCCTCCCTCGCAGGAAATGCACAGCATATAATGAGACCCCCTACGAAAGGACCCCATCATGAAAGACTACCTCAACAACCTGAAGCGTGCAGCTCAGGAGAACCCCGTTGCCGCCCTGGCAGTGGCAGCTCTGGCCGTTACCGCAACCGCCAAGCTGATCACCGCCATCGGTCAATACGAGGGCTCCCACGCCTACGCGAAGGACGTTGCCCGTCGAGTGAAGGCATCCCGCTAGAACCTCAAAACCAGGCCCCACAAGGGCTTTGGTTTTTCTCTCGCGATTTCTACAGGGGGTATAATGAGACCCCTACGAAAGGATTGACATGAAGGAAAAGCTCTTTCTGAAGCTGTTCCCCGTCGCCGTCGGAATCGTCGGTTCGGTCGTCATTGGCTACGTGGTCAAGGGCGAGCGACAGGTGATCAAGATGGTCGAGGACCGCTTCAGCAAAGCAACTGACATCATCGAATCGTAACTACTCGAAACTCCGAGGCTAAACCTGGCCTTTGAGTTTTCTCTTTCGAAACGAGGAAGCGTGGAAGATTTTCCTCCAAATAGTCATAAGGCCAGGATCACGCCGATCAGCGCGAAGGTTGAGCCGAAGCACGTCGAAAAGGTCGTCGAACAGGAAGTTACTCGGCGAAAGAAGCCTCTTGGCAAGCGATTGTTCGAGACATTTCTGGGCGGAGACGCACGATCGACCACGTCATATCTCGTGATGGAGGTGTTGATTCCTGCGGCCAAGGATACCATCACTGATCTGATTAACCAAGGTGCCGAGCGAATGCTCTACGGCGAGAGTCGCTCGAGGAATCGTCGGTCTTCATTCGGCTCGAGCTCCACCGGATACGTTAGTTACAACCGATATTCAGCTAGCGCTGCGCCTGCTCGACGCGAAGAGCCACGTCAGCAGATGAGTCGCCGCGGGCGGGCTTATCACGATCTTGATGAGATCGTCCTGGGCTCTCGAGTGGAGGCCGGTGAAGTTCTGGATCGTCTCGAAGATCTTATCGGTCGATATGAGTCGGCTTCGGTTGGCGATCTCTACGATTTGGTCGGTGAACCCAAGACGCACGTCGACGAACGATGGGGTTGGAAAGATCTTCGTGGCGCAAAGGTAGTCAAACTTCGCGACGAGGGTTTCGTTCTGGATCTTCCGAGACCCGAGACACTCGATTAAATCTCAACCATGGGCGAACAAAAAGTCAGGGAAGCGGTCAAATCCGTATATCCCACGAAGCGATGGGCACGAAGAGTTGATCAGATGAGCGACGAGCAAGTTGTCGCCGTCTACATGCGTTTCAGACTACAAAACAAACTGTGAGGAGTCGAAGTGAACAAGCTCACGACCTTGAAAAACCTGGTCACAAGTAAGGTCGGCCTGCAGTTGCTGAGGGCCAAGAAGCATTCTCCGGCCGCCCTGTTCGTTGCGGGCACCGTCGGCATTGTCGGAACTGTAGTGCTCGCGTGCCGAGCCACTCTGAAGATCGACGAGGTGCTGGACGAGCACAATGACCGGTCCGCGAAGATGGAGCTCAATCGCGGTTCGCTGGACTACACGGAGAGGGCCTTCCAGGAAGACCGGGTCAAGCTGTACGTCCAGACCTCCTTCAAGCTGGTCAAGCTGTACGGTCCGGCCATCCTCGTGGGTGCGGCGTCGATCGCGGCACTGACCGGTTCGCATGTGATCCTGAATCGCCGCTACGCGGGCGTCACCGCGGCTTACGCGGCGTTGGACAAGGCGTACCGGGAGTACCGAAGTCGAGTGAAGGATGAGATCGGTCTGGAGAAGGAGCGCGAGCTCTACTCCGGTACCAACTCTCGAGAGATCGTCGAGGAGACCGAAGAAGGCGCGGTGGTCAGGACGGTGAAGACCGCGGCCGGTCGTTCGCCCTACTCGTTTCTCTTCGACAAGGTTAACTCGGAATCGTGGTCGAAGGACCCGGGCTACAACCAGATGTTTCTCAGATCCAGCCAGAGCTACGCGAACGACTTGCTTCGGGCCCGCGGGTACGTGCTGCTCAACGACGTGCTCGACATGCTCGGCATCGACCGGACTCGTGCGGGTTGCGTGGTGGGTTGGGTTCTTGATGGCGGGAACAGCGACAACTACATCGACTTCGGCGTGTTCGACGGCGACGAGTGGAAGGCCATGCAGTTCGTCACCGGAGCCGAGAAGTCTGTCTGGCTCGACTTCAACGTGGACGGCGTCATCTACGACAAGTTGCCGGGCTGATCATGAACAGGTTCATTGTCGGCACCATCGTCGCTTCGACGTTGTCAGCCGGAATCGGATTGGTCTCCGGATACTTCTTCGCAAAGACTCGCCTCGAGAAGAAATACGCCGAAGAGCTCAAGAAAGAAATCGAGTACTCGAAGGCGTTCTACGCAAAGATGCACAAGAGGGATGCGTACGAGACCCCGGAGAAGGCAGTCAAGGAACTCATTCCTGAAGAGGCCGTCGAAGCACTCTTGTCGTATCAGGGTCGAGAGACTGTTCGGGTCGACTACCATGCCATCAGCAAGGGCGAGCAAGTCGTCAAGAACATCTTCTCTGAGACCAGCTCTACGGACATCGAGCGAGAGATCGCCAACCGAACCGAAGAAGCTCCCTACATTATCAGCCTGCAGGAGTACCAGGAAAACGAGAACGAGTACGACCAGTCCACGTTGACCTACTACGAGGCCGACCAAGTGCTGGCTGACGAGAAGGAAGAACACATCCCGAATGCCGACGACGTCGTCGGCGACAACAATCTCCCTCGATTCGGCCATCGTTCCAACGATCCGGATACCTTGTACGTGCGCAACGACGCGCTCAGTATGGAGTTCGAGATCATTCGCAAGACCGGCAAGTACAAAGAAATCGTCCTGGGCATGACGGACTAGGACAACATCATGAGCCAACCTCTGGACGAGTCATATTTCACATGGCTCTACAGCAAAGTGGGCTCGGTCAAAATCGCGAACCCCTCGAGAACTTATTGGGGGCTCCTGAAAAAACTCTACACGAAAGAGTTTATCTGGTTCGTCCCGAACGACGATAATCGCGCCGAAGACGGCCGGGCTCTACGACAAGAGTTCATGCAAGAAGAGGGAATCGCCTCGATAGACGAGAACTGGATGCATTTGGGATGTTCGATGTTGGAACTTCTCATCGCGCTATCGAGGCGTATTGCCTTTGAAACCGGCTGGACGCATTGGACGTGTTTCTGGGAGATGATGCATAATCTACTGTTGGACGAATATGACGATAGTAGAAAACTTCCGGAGCAAAAAGTCGATGATATCCTGGATTGCGTCATCTGGAGAACGTATGCCGATGATGGAACAGGCGGTCTGTTTCCAGTTCGAGGCTGCAGAGACATGCCTAGCATGGAGCTGTGGTATCAAATGCAAGCATATATGATCGAGAACTACGGCTACTAGCCCGAAGGGAGGATAAATGGATTTCTTTCAAATCAACACGAGAGAGATCGAAACTGGCCGGAACAAGGGTCAGCTCGAGGTATATCCCGATTTCGTGGTTGGTAGATCGAAAGATCTCATGGTTCGCGGACGCGCGTTCTATGCGATCTGGGACGACGGCGAGGGTTTGTGGTCTACGGACGAATATGACGTCCAACGTCTTGTAGACCACGAACTGGCTGAGTACTCCAAGAAGATGACCGCTGATGTTCACGTCAAGTACATGCGGTCGTTCGGTACCAACGGTTGGAACCAGTTCAGAAGGTTCATGAGTCAGATCAGCGACAATGCGCATCAGCTTGACGAGACATTGACGTTTGCGAACACTGACGTCAAGAAAACCGACTACGTGAGCCGTCGTCTACCGTATCACCTTTCTCCTGGTGATATCTCGGCGTGGAATGAGTTGGTCGGAACGCTGTATGCCCCGGAAGAAAGGGCGAAAATCGAATGGGCTATTGGTGCAGTCGTTTCAGGCGACTCCAAGAAGATCCAAAAGTTTCTTGTCCTCTACGGTCCTGCCGGGACAGGAAAGTCGACGGTTCTGAACATCATACAGAAACTGTTCGACGGATACACAGCGAGCTTCGAAGCCAAAGCACTAGCGTCGAATGGGAACGCGTTCGCGACGGAGGTTTTCAAAAATAACCCGCTTGTAGCGATTCAGCACGATGGCGATTTGTCCCGTATTGAGGATAATACGAAAATTAACTCCATCGTCTCGCATGAGTGGATGACGTTCAACGAAAAGTACAAGCCCAGCTACGACGCGCGTGCCAATGCGATGCTGTGGATGGGTACGAACCAACCGGTGCGGATATCCGATGCAAAGTCCGGCATTATTCGGAGGCTTATCGATGTTCATCCCACCGGAGAAAAATTGCACCCGAATCACTATCATACCCTCATGGGGAAGATTGAGTTCGAACTTGGTGCAATTGCCCATCATTGTCTTGAGGTATACCGGTCGATGGGGAAGAACTTCTACAACACCTATCGACCACTCGAGATGATGCTCCAAACGGACATATTCTTCAACTTCGTCGAGGCGAACTTCGACATCTTCAAGGCTCAAGACGGCGCAACGTTGAAGCAGGCATATTCCTTGTACAAGGAGTACTGTGAATCAACCGGAATCGAACGACCTCTCCCCCAATACAAAGTCCGAGAAGAACTCAGAAACTATTTCCGAGAGTTCCATGACCGGTCTAGCGTTGACGGGGTGGTTGTTCGAAGCTATTATTCGGGGTTCACAGCCCATCCCTTCAAAGCTCCCATTGCCGACGACGCAGCCGTCTTCTCGTTGGTCATGGAAGAAACCACGTCTATCTTCGATCGGGAGTACGCCGACGCTCCGGCCCAATTGGCTAAGGAGGATGGCACTCCGGCGAAGCGTTGGTCTGAGGTCAAAACGACGCTGGCTGAGATAGATACTTCACAACTGCATTTCGTAAAGGTTCCAGAGAATCATATCGTGATTGATTTCGATTTGGAAGGAGACGACGGTGAAAAATCTCTTGAACGAAATCTTGCAGCAGCTTCAGTCTGGCCACCCAC
>Ga0310811_10001357_pt1 | contig 30933 bp, 53 predicted proteins | sample YCmetagenome_FD_207642 | JGI IMG/M metagenome (GOLD analysis project Ga0310811, IMG submission 207642) | Soil microbial communities from experimental microcosm in Duke University, North Carolina, United States - YC | ecosystem: Engineered > Artificial ecosystem > Soil microcosm > Unclassified ...
AGACGCAGGCTCTTGGCCGCTTCGATTGATCGATGTAAATTGTCAGGACGCTCGTTCATGCTACTTTCTCCATCTCGATCGAAACCAAGCTCAGTTCTTGCTCGAACTGCATCTCGTCAGCGATTTGATTTATCTGCCGCGCTCTCTCGGGGCCCTTGAGCGCCCAAAGGGCTTGCCACTCTTGAAGCAAGCGGTCTGCGAACTGCTGGGAGGTCATCAGACAGCCTCCCGCATCATGTCGCGCTTCATGTCGGCGTATTCGTCACGGGCGACTTCGCGATCTTCTTCGATCTGATCGCTGACAGCGCTGGTCACGTTGTCGTACCATTCATACTGCAGGCGATGAGAAATGATCTGTGCGATCGCGTCGGGAGCTGGGATAAAGACCCAAGGGCTCTTACCGGCCTTCCGCTCTGCAGAAGTTATCCGCTTATACCCTTCAAGGCAGATCGAGTTGGCAACGATGCTCCAATCCCCATCGCGGCTGTATTCGATCTCAGCCGATCCATTGATGAGGCCACCCTCAATGTCGCCGGAGAGGTGAAGCGGAACTTCGTCAAACTTGTAAATAAACGTGTTAGCCATCTGTCCGTCTCCTCAAAGAACCCGAATGCCGCGCGCTTCGCAGAACTCACGGGCGCTCTGCTCGTCGGCGTAGAAGCGCTCGCCAACGAGGAACGAGCCGTGGCTCAAATAGCGGAGGAGGAAGGAGCCCTTGCGGGTCGGGAGGATCTGGCCGGTGCCGAGGGTGAGGGGTTTCATCTTCCATCTCCGGTGCGTCGGTTGATGGGATAAGTATCACCACAAGTGATATTCGAGCGCAAGCAAAAAATCACTCAGGGTGATGAAATTCTGTGGTGCAACGCAAAAAACCGCCCGAAGGCGGCTCAGAACCGTGTTTTAGGAGTGGTTAGCCGCCAGTTCCGGTCTTGGTGACGGTCTTGGCGAGCTCGACGATCATTTGGCGTTCGCCTGGCTTGGCGTTGTCCCAGATCGACCAGATTGCCTCATCATCCATCGGATTGCGCATCAGAAGGCTCGCCACGTCCGTCTGCAGGGCGTGAGCGATGGCCTCGAGCGTTTCCTGGGTGTAGCCGCGCTTGCCGTTCTCCAGCATGGAGAGGTGGCTCTGGGTCATCTCGAGCCGATCGGCAAGCTGTTCCTGGGTCAGGTTCCGGAAATCGCGCCATTGGGCAATATAGGTCCGGCGGAACCGGGCCGGCTTGGGGTGCGGTCTGACGTGTTTTCGAGGCGGCTGTGCCATACCGGAATATGAGCGCGGAGCTATATCAATGACCATCGACGCAGAGTCATAAAAATCACTTGCAGTGATTATCACTCTCCGTTATAAGGAGGCATGGCTAAGACCGAAAAGACCCACCCCATGTTCTTTTGGCGCAAGGCGAACGATCGTTCCCTGCAGTCCGTGGCCGATGAATTGGGATGTACGCAGTCCTTCCTTTCCCAGATCGAGCTCTATGAAAAGCAGCCGTCGTTGACCATGGCCACGCGCTTGTGTCGCGTGACCGGGATTCCGGTGGAGCAGTTCGCTCGGAATGTGGAGGCCGCTCAATGAACCTTTCGGTTCTCGCTTTGGGCAACGACCTCCGGCGCCCTGGAAGCCTCGTCGGCGATCTCGAGCAATCTTTTGCCGATCGCCCTGATCTTCGCTGGCGTCGCAACGTCGGTGTGGTCCAGCTTCGCCTTTCCCTGAAAAATCTTGCACACGTACATGCGAACAAGTCCGTCTTCCAGGATTTCGTAAGATGGAATGGAATGCAGCACGCATTCCGGCACTTCGACAAAATCGTCGAATGTCTCTCCAATCACTTTGCTCATTTCCAATTGCCCCAGTCCCAGTCACACACCGCGCCGGTGCGAGGACATAAGACCACATCGGGACCATTTCTAAAAATAAAATATTACCGCTCTGACACAATTCGATTCCGTGATGCGTCATGTGCCGCACTGAAACAGACTCGCGCGTTATCGCGCCCTTCAATCGTTCATGATGTCGCAGTGTCCGCCCGCGCTCTACGTAATTCGACGGGGTTGCGCGAACGAAAATCCACTCTGGAAAAAGTTGCAAGCGCGCATTCTTTGAGCTGTCACGCATTGGTTGTGTCTGGAGCGCTGACATGACGTGGTGGCGCCTCGCACTCTCGATCTTCTTCGTTATGCAGATTCCGACAGCAATGCTGATCGGTCGATCAATTCGATGGGGGGTGAAATGAGCAATTCAGGATTGAGCAATTCGAACGGCGGCGGCATCGGATTTGCGGGGCTGCTCACCATCGCTTTTATCGTCCTTAAGTTGACGCACTACATCGATTGGTCCTGGTGGTGGGTTTGGTCGCCGGTGCTTATCTCGGTCGCTGTCTTCTTCTTGGTGGTCATTCCGATCGCCATTGTGGCGGCGATAAAGTCATGAGCAGGGAAGCCGATACGCGGCTGGACAAGTTCGGCTTCCCTGCCTTTCCCGCGGGGGCACGACGGGAAATCTATATCCCTTCAGCCTTTGGTGTAGCGCCGCTCAAACGCTCGGAGCTGAGCCAGGCGCTGATCGACGGCGCGGCGGTGTTCTGCTGGCTCATTCTCATTTGCGCCGGAGCGGTCGCTGTTTTCGGTTCTTTCGCTGTCTGTCTTTTCGTGAGGCTCTGAAAAGCACGCCTTTAATAAGTTCGCGATCCTTTCGGCGGCCAGGCCGATCGGTTCGAAAGTCAAAGGGTCATTATCGTTGCTGTGATCCATGCCTGTCAGAAAACAGCATGGGGTTGCACAAGTGGAACCAGAAATTGTCCGGAAGTCGCCAATGAATCCTTCGTCAACCGCTGCCTTAACCAGAGAAGCCGCTTGCTACTTGGTCAAACAAGCCGAGTACAAGACCGGCTCCAGAATGGCAGCCTATGAGATGGTGGCATCAACCGTGGGCACGTCAGCGAGTTGGTTGCGTAAATTCCTCGCAGGCCGAGAAGCAAAAGAGCCTGGGTGGACCACAGGGTGGAACATTCTCGATCAGTACCGCCGGGTTTGTAGTCGCGTCGAAGCAGAGGTCGAGTTGGAGCGGACCAAGAGACTAGCGCTCAAAGGGCAAATCGATGCGATTACTGCGACTTTTGACCGAATGGTGGAGCGAGCGGCGCTTGAGGAAGCAGGACGAGCGCCGGCTGAAAATGCTTCAGGACATGCAGGAACACCATAAATGGCCGCAGTGAATCGCCTCCCTGTCTTCGTGAGCGATCACGCGGCCGGCATGATGATTGCGCTTTGGTACGCCAAGAAAAATACGAACGAGATCGCGAAGGCGCTTTCGATTCCTGAATATGAAGTCGCCAACCGACTTCCGATCTTGCGGGCGCGTCACAAGCAGATGCGCGAGAGTTGAGTAACTAGGAGGCGGGGAAATGGTTGCAATTGGATCTGAAGATTACGTCGCCGCGCGGAATCGCAAATCGTGCAAAGCCCTTTTGCATTTGTTGGAATTGCATCATGGTGCTGAGGAAGTCGCTTCGCAGCCTGTCGAAGTCATCGAGCCCGAACCGATCCCAGCGCCCCCCGTGGAATTGCCTAACGGCTCCGTCCCGGCTTTCAACGCCTTCCAGGCATGGATTGACAAGTTCGAGCCGCTGCCTGCGCCGACCTATCCCACGATTCACAAGATCAAGCGCTGTGTAAGCGAGCATTTCGGTATCACGGTTCCCGAAATAGATTCCGATCGTCGGATGAAGAGGGTGGTTAGACCTCGCCAAATCGCGATGTACATCACCAAGAAATTAACACCGCGATCGCTCCCGGATATCGGCCGCAAGTTTGGCGGCAAAGACCATTCGACGGTGCACCATGCCGTGCACAAGATCGAGAATCTCGTCGAGCATGACGCCGGCTTCGCGGGCGAAATTTCCATCCTGATGGCAAAGGTGCAGACATGAAAACGATAGCCGAACAGTACAGAGAGACGCTCGAACGCGCCCGCAAGTGCAAGCCGCGCTCGGAGCGGAAAACGCTTCTGACCCGGAAACTGCGGGATCTGATGACCCGGCGGCTGCGTGCCGAGCTGCGGAAGAAAGCGGCGTAATGGCTGGTTTAGCATCGGGAACGGGAAACAAGGCTGCTCCGCTAAGTCAGCGGAAGGACGATCTTTATGAGAGTCCTCCCGAGGCGGTTACAGCGCTTCTCCGTGTCGAGAAGCTGCCAGAGGTCATCTGGGAGCCTGCATGCGGCCCTGGCGTCATTGTGCGCGGTCTGAGGGGTGCCGGTCATCAGGTCTATGCAACCGATTTGGTGGATTATAGCTCACCGGACCAAGATCAAGCCGGTTGGGATTTTCTGCTCGAGCAGCAATTGCCGATCGGCGTTCAGGCTATCGTGACGAACCCGCCGTTTAAGAACGCACAAGAGTTCGTTGCCCACGCGCTGCATCTGTGTCCGAGGGTGGTCATGCTTCTCAGGCTTGCTTTCCTGGAGAGCGATCGGCGCACGCCAATTCTTGATACCGGACATCTCGCCCGCGTTCACGTCTTTCGTAAGCGGCTCCCGATGATGCATCGGCACGGATGGGAAGGGAAGCATTCCAACAGCGGAATGGCCTTCGCCTGGTTCGTGTGGGACCGCCACCATTCAGGACCGACCGAGCTGCATCGCCTCTCTTGGGAGACGGCATGATCACCCGCGCCCTCAAGTTTGTTCGGTTCGACCGGATTGAAGACCATTTCCGCCAAGGCTGGATGGTCTCATTTCCGAACGCTCCAATGCACCACCACCACTACAGCATAGAAATGAAATGGATCTGCCCTTGTCCTGTTCCGGGTGGATTCGGAAAGTCCAGTAGCAACCGCGTTCCCGCAGCATCACAAACCGAGAGCGCAAATGAGCGAACCGAAAGCAGGCGACAACCAGCTTAAGTCGATTGTTTCCAGGATCAACACGCTGGAGGATGAAAAGAAGACCATCGCCGAAGACATCCGTGACGTTTACGCGGAGGCCAAAGGGAATGGTTTTAATCCGGCCGCGCTACGTGTGATCGTCCGCAAACAGCGCGCCGACGCCAAGAAGGCTGCCGAGCTCCAGGTTGACGTAGACGCCTATATGGCGGCCTTGGGAATGATTTGATGGCCGGTATTGGTCATCTCATCGAACGCATGATCGCGGCTGGCATCTCTCCGGGGGACGCCGGCGCGATCGCGGCTGAGATTTATGCCGCGGGCGTGGCTTCCGCCTCTGTGCGTTCGGCTGGCGCCGAGAGAACGCGGCGTTGGCGTGAAAATAAAGCGTCACAACGTGACGCTAATCGTCACCAAACGTCACACTGTGACGCGGAGACTGAAGCGTCACCAATCGTCACAGAGCGTCACAAACCGTCACAATGTGACAATGGCGTTGTTTTGCATAGAGATACTAATATTAAAAATAGTAAGAGGCAAAACAGCGATCGACCGTCACGCGGTACACGCATCGATCCGAATTGGATGCCGAGCGAAGCTGACAGGCTGACGGCTCGGAACGAAGGGTTCACCGACGCCGAGATCGACCGAGAAGCACTTCGCTTCCGCGATTACTGGGTGGGGCGAGCTGGATCAGGCGGTGTGAAGCTCGATTGGGCGGCTACATGGCGCAACTGGGTGCGGACATCGGCCGAAAAGCTCGGCAAGACGCCAATACGGCCGGATAGCGCAGCCGTGGAAACTTCGCTGTACCTCGCTAGATCCGGCAGCGAAGAGCTAGACGCCTGGGATGCCTACACGAAGCAGAGGACTGGCAAGACGCTGCCGCGCAACCGCGACGGTCACTGGCGCGTGCCTGCGCGTTGGCCGCCTGGCTACACTCCGCAGCCGGCGAAGACGTTCCAGATCCCGGATCTTAGAATGCAGACAATTCCAGCGGGGAAAATCCAATGACGGCTTTGGGGACAATCGTGAGCAAGCGCAATATCCAGGAATCGGCTTGGTACATCGCTATCACCAATCCGAACTGCCATCGGCGCGCCGAAGGTGGTTTGGCCGATCTGGGCTATCCAGCCTTCTGGCCGAAGCTGCGAAAGTGGGTTTCCCACGCTCGCACGAAGGTGCCGAAGGAATACCCGATCTTGGGCCGGTATCTGTTCGTGGATGTCCCGGACGGCAATTTCTGGGCGGTGCGCAACGTCAACGGGATCGAGGGATTGATCACGGATCAAGACGGTGCGCCGGCCGAAATCCCCGAGCGGATTGTTTGGCAGTTCCGTGAGCGCTACATGCGCGGGGAATGGGATATGGTTGCGAGCAATCCCGTGCCTGTCGGCGCTCGCATTCAGATCATGGAAGGCGAGTTTGCGGATTTTCTGACCACGGTGCGCCGGCGCCATCGCGGCAAGCTCGAATTCCTCGCCAACGGGAAATTCTATCAGACGCACGAAAGCAACGTGAGGGCGGCATGATCGTTGAGATCGAGAAGACCACGATAGAACATCCTACCCGCAAGGAAGCCGTCAATTTTGCGCTTGCTGAAGCTGTGAGGCGCATTGAACGCCTCGAAGGCAATGATCTTTATCGACGCGCCTGGGCTCGAGCTGCGCTCCTTATCAAAAACATGATGGTTGAGTTTAACACTCCGATAATAGCAACTCCGGAACAAATCAGTTCTAACTCATCTCGGCCGGTCGCATAGCTTTCACCCGCCGGGTGGCTTGTGTCTTGGCGTTTCCTCCCTGAACTTGCCCGCGGCCAACGTCGCGGGTTTTTCTTTGGACTTCCCATGCTCGCAACCCTGATAGCGCTTCTCTGCGTCGGCTCCGACTGCCAAGAGCATATCCTGGGCCAGTATCAGTCGATGGATTGCCAAGTGCATGGGCAGGCATACGCGGCCGATTGGATCGGCAAGAACGAACCAGCGGCCAGACTGGAGCGCTTCAAATGCGTTCCTCCAGACTACAAGCGCGCGATCGGCCTCTGAGGCCATTTAGCCCGCTTTTATTCCGCCTCTACGCCTCAGACCTAGCAGAAGCCGTCCACGAATTAGCTCGAGAGAGACAGATGGGAAGCCAGGCTGCTCTGCGAGAGGCGCTCGGCCGAAATGACATCGAAGTCCGGTTCGGTGATGGAAAGCAGTACGTGACGATGGATGACAAGACCGTGGAACTGAGCGCGAGCGCTTCGCCGGCTGAGGTTGCGCAGGCTCTTGATCTGTCCAAGCCGCCGGTTCCTGCTCCGTCGCCGGCGCTGATACCGCAGGTTCAGATCCTGACGCCGATGACTTCGGCTCAGGCTGCGGCGCCCGCAAAGCCGGTCAAGACCGTTCCGGCACCTGGGAGCTTCGCCGCGAGCATCCGGGCGATCGTGAACGAAGCTCGCGATGGGCTCCAGCAAGCTCGCTCAGACTGCGTTGCCCAAGTGCGTGAGGCCGTGGGCGAACTGCAAGCCGTTACGGCTCAGACCAAGCAGGTTGGTAGCTCCATGGTCAAATCGATCAAGGATGAAACCGCCGCGGCTCTCGCAGAACTCGGCCAGATAAGCAACATGCCGCCGGAGGATGCCCAATGAGGCTGACCGTCGATGCTCGCAAGGCTCTCAGTGGCAGTGACTTCGCCGGGCCCGATCGCAGTTTCCCGACCGAGGACAAGGACCACGCCGAAGCCGCACTGATGGACGTCGGGCACGACAAGAAGCTGACCGCCTCCGAGAAGGCGACCGTTCGACGGAAAGCCAAGGCTAGGCTCGACGAAAAGAACGACCGGGATTTGCACGAATATCTCGGCAAAACCTACGGGAGGAAGAAGTGACGCCCGCAAGTAATTCAAATGTTTGAGTAATAAAATATGGCGGGACGCCCAGCAGGATCACAGAACAAGGACAAGCCATTTCGGGATGCAATCCGAATGGAAGCGGCGCTGGCTGAGAGCGGCGAAGAGTCGCCGGCTAAGCCGGGTTCGCTGCGTTGGATCGCGCGGCAATTGCTTGTGCGCGCTGGCACTGAGACCGCTGCGGCGCATGAGATTGCGGATCGGCTCGACGGTAAGGCCGCTCAGTCTGTTGAGATGTCGGGCGGCTTGAGCATCACTCATGAGGAAGCGTTGAATGAGCTTGACGGACCGGGAACGGACGATCAGGCGTAGGCTGCGTGACGATTTCAGGCATTACGCATCCAAGTGTCTCAAGATCCGGACAAAGGCCGGAAAGATCGAGCCGCTCGCTCTCAACCAGGCGCAGCTTTATTTGCATGGCCGGCTTGAAGCACAACGACAGCGAACCGGTAAAGTTCGCGCGCTCGTTCTGAAAGGACGGCAACAGGGCATCTCGACCTATATCGGCGGCCGATATTACTGGCGCGCGTCGCATAGCAAAGGCGTCCGGGTGTTTATCCTGACGCATGAGCAGGACGCGACGAACAATCTGTTCGGGATGGTGGAGCGATATCATTCGCACTGTCCTGATCTGGTCAAGCCTGTGACCGGCGCTGCGAACGCCAAAGAGTTGAGTTTCGAGGCGCTGGAGAGTGGCTACGCGGTCGGTACAGCAGGCGCAAAGGCAACGGGGCGATCTCAGACCGTTCAATTGTTTCACGGCTCTGAGGTGGCTTTCTGGCCCAATGCGAAGACGCATTTTGCTGGTGTCGTTCAGGCCATTCCGGATCTGCCGGGAACTGAGATCGTCCTGGAGTCGACGGCGAACGGGCTCGGCGGCGAGTTTCACGAGCGCTGGCAGCAAGCCGAGAGCGGAAATGGCGACTACGAGGCCATTTTCATTCCGTGGTTCTGGGACCCAGGTTATCGGCGCGAAGTGCCGCAGGATTTCAGGCTTGATGAAGAAGAGCAGGCCTATGCCGACGCTCACAAGCTCGATCTCGAGCAAATGGTGTGGCGTCGGGCGAAGATTGCGGAGCTGAAAGATGGCCTCCTCTTCAAACAGGAATATCCTGCGACGGCTCAAGAAGCCTTCCAGCTTACGGGTCATGATAGCTTCATCAAGTCCGGCCGAGTTCTTGCAGCTCGTAAGCTCAGTTGCGAAGGGATTGGACCGCTCGTCATTGGAGTCGATCCGGCGCGCTTTGGAGACGATCGCTTTTCCATCGCCTGGCGCCGAGGTCGACAGGTCAGCAAAGTAGAGAGCAGGGGCAAGATCGATACCGTTCAGGGTGCGAACTGGATCAAGCAGGTTATCGATACTGATAAGCCGGCTCGTGTGTTCGTGGACGTTGGCGGTGTTGGCGCTGGCGTTGTTGATATCCTGCATTCGTGGGGTGGCGTTTATCTTGAGGCAGTTACGCCGATCAACTTCGGGTCAGAGCCTCAAGAGCCGACCGTAATCCTGCCTGATGGCACGAAATCAGCGGGTCCTCGGAATCGGCGCGCCGAAATGTGGTCGCGCTCGCGGGATTGGCTGGATGAGCCGGGCGGCGCTGACATTCCGGATTTGGATAGCCTGCAGGCCGATGCTTGCGGGCCGGGTTATTCCTACGACGTAAACCAGCGGCTTCTCTTGGAAAGCAAAGAACACATGCGAGCTCGCGGTATCAGGTCGCCAGACGATTGGGATGCGATCGCGCTGACGTTTGCGGAGCCTGTGCATGAAGAGGTTGCGCGGCCGGTGCGTCAGCGTCGCGTCGGCGGCTGGATGGGCGCCTGATGGCCGGCGAATACCAGGACCAGGTCAACAAGGCTGACGGCGACGACAAGCCGAAGTCCGATTGGCCCGAAATCCACAAGGAAGCTCTGCTTGAATACGAGCGTGACTACGCGCGCGAGCAGGGCAACATTGAGGATGCTTACGAGGATCTGCGCTTCCGCCGCGGTCGATTGAATGATCAGTGGGATGCGCTGGCGCTAGAGGCTCGCAAGGGTCGCCCCTGCCACGTCGTCAACAAACTCCCGCAGTTCGTTCGTCAGGTGACGGGCGATATGCGGCAGTCTCGCCCAGGCATCAAAGTTGTTCCGGTCGACGATGGTGCCGATGTCGAGACGGCAGAAGTCCGCGCCGGCATGATCCGGTATGTCGAGAACCGATCCAAAGCGAAGCACATTTACACGACCGGTGCCGACAGTCAGGTGACTGCAGGCATCGGCCATTGGGCTGTCACGACCGAGTACGCCAACGCTGGCACGTTCAACCAGGAAATCCGGATCATCGGCATCGAGGATGGCGTGTCCGTCGTCTGGGATGCGGATTCGGTGCTGCCTAACCGGTCTGATGCTGATCATTGCTTTGTGCCGAACGACATCACGCGCGCGAAGTTCAAGAGGCAATGGCCGAACGCGGTTCAAAGCGGATTTGACACGTCGCTGTGCGGCTCGGGATCGACCAGCTATTTCGACAACTGGCACCATGATGACTATATCCGCGTAGTCCAGTATTGGAAGAAGAAGCCGCTTGTCCGCACCTTGGCGCTCATGCCGGATGGTTCGATTGAGGATCTGACGGACCAGATCAAGGACGCGCCAGAGGATCAGGTCAAAGCGGGATTGCAGTGGCTCACCACGCAAAAGGGTGCGCGCGTCGAGCAGCGCGATAGCTATTCGATCTGCCGCTATCTGATCACGATGGCAGAAGTGCTAGAGGAATCGGACTGGCCCGGAATGCACATTCCGATCGTCCCGGTGATCGGTGAGGAAGTGCGCGTCGGGCGCGATGTCTACCGTCATGGCATTGTCCGGTATGCCCGCGATCTTCAGCGGATGGTCAACTATTACGCCTCGGCCGAAACGGAGGTGATTGCGCTACAGCCGAAGGCCCCCTGGATCGGCACCAAGAAGCAGTTTCAGGACCGCTATGATCTTTGGGAAACGGCCAATACCGAACCTCATCCGTTTCTGGAGTATACCCCCGATCCGCAAGCGCCAGGACCGCCGCAACGTGTTCCGCCTCCCGTTCCGTCTCAGGCTGTCCAGGCCGGCTCACTGAACGCCGCCAACGACATGAAGGCCGTTATCGGCATTTACGACGCGAGCCTTGGGGCCAAATCGAATGAGACCAGCGGCGTTGCGATTGCCCGCCGGGATCAGCAAGGCGATACAGGTACGTTCGTCTACCACGACAACTTCGCGCTGGCGATCGAGCGCACGGGAGAGATCGTCAACGATCTGTTTCCTCATATCTACGACACGCAGCGCACCATTCAGATTTTGGGCGACGATGGTCAACCGAACATGGTACAGATCAATAAACCCCAGATCATCGACGGGGTTAACAAGATCCAGCACGACATGTCGTCCGGCTCCTATGACGTCGTGATGGAGCAGGGGCCGTCTTACGCTACCAAGCGCGAGCAGGCGCAGGATGGCATGACCGAGTTCATTCGGGCGTTCCCGCCGGCCGCGCCGCTGATTGGCGACATCTATGCCAAGAGCATGGATTGGCCGCACGCTCAGGAGATCGGAGAGCGGCTCGAGGAAGCGCTGCCGCCCGCGATCAAGGCTAAGCTGCAGGCCGAGCGCGCGGAGAAGGATCAGGTTGCCGGCAAGCCGCCTTCGCCTGAAGCGCAGCAGCAGACTATGCAGCAACAGCAGGCTGAGCAAGAGGCGGCGCAGGCCAAGTCGCTGCAGATGAACGAGCTCAAAGCAAAGGCGGATGAGGCGGAGGCCAAGGCCAGAAAGGCTGTCGCCGAGGCAGACAGAGCCGAAGCCGAAGCCAAACTGATGACGCAGCGGCTTGCGGCTGCACACATGGACGAATTGCGCACCATCGAGGCCAACACGCACGACCAAGCCCGCGGGCATGTTCAGCACCGTCAAGCCACAGCGCACGCCCAGGATAGGCATGCGGTCGACATGACACGGCAGGGGCTGGCCGAGGCCCGAGCGCTTCAGCAGGCATCACAGGGCGCCGAGCAGCATCAGGCGACCATGCAGAACGCAACTCAGCCGGAGATGGCTGACGCAGAGTAATTCCGGCGCTTAGACGCTGGTTGGCAGCCGTCCGAAAGGGCGGCTTTTTTCATGGGTAAAACAGATGGGCGACCAGGATACGCTGGCGGCAACGCCGGGCGATACGACCAATGATGCACCGATCAATGACGGCTTCATCGACCTCGATGCTCAGACCGAACCGGCGGCCGAGACGACCGACGATGAAGGCCAAAGCCAGGAAACCGAGCAGACAGAACAGTCTTCCGGTGAAGAAGACAAGCCCAAGAAACTGAGCGGCGCCGCGCGAGCCAAGCTCCGCGAACAGCGCCTTTTGAACGAGCTTTCCGCTCGCGATCGCGAGCTTGAAGAACTTCGGCGCGCACAGCCGGCGAAAACCGCCAGCGACAGCGCCGATAAACCGCCGCGTGAGGAAGACTTCAACGGCGACTTCTTCGCCTATCAGACCGCCAAGACGGCCTATGAGGCTGGCAAAGCGGCGGCCGAAGCAGTCGAAAAGCGCTTAGGCGCCCGTGAACAGACCGAACGACAGGCAAAGCAGACCGAAATCGCTCGGGAGCGCGACGTTGCGCATCTCGAACGGGTCGAAGACGCGCGCGAGGTTATCGCGGACTTCGATCAGGTCATGAAGGGTATGGACGGCGTTCAAGTTCGCCAGGACGTGATCGACGAGATCAAGTCGTCTGAGAACAGCGCTCTCCTTGCGTACCACCTCGCAAAGAATCCCGACAAGCTCAACGCACTGAACAGCATGAGCGGACGCGAGCTGGCCCGAGAAATGGGACGGCTGGAAGCCACTGTGAAGATGCCGGAAGCGAAAAAGGCAACAACCGCTCCCGCTCCTTTATCCCGCCCGAAAGGCGGCGCCGCGCCACGCAGCCAGGATGCTGATCTAGCGGCTTATCTCAAGCGCACATACGGCTGAGATCCAGCGGGAGCCTTTCCGAGAAGGAATAGGCTTCAATGTCCAATACGACCCTCAGTGCGGCGATCATTGCGAAAGCAGCGGTCGGCATTCTCGAAAACGAACTCGTCATGGCGAACGCGGTTTACCGCGGTTACGAGGACGAGTTCGACAAGAAGATCAACGGCTATACGGTCGGTGACACCATCACCATCCGCAAGCCGACCGACTTCACCGTCCGTAACACGATCACCGCCTCAGCGCAGGACGTGACGGAAGGCAAGCTCAGCCTGCAAATCAATAAGGTCGCGGGCGTCGATTTCAAGTTCACCTCGCAGCAGCTGACCCTGAACATCGCGGATCTGTCGGAGCGCGTCATTCGGCCGGCGATGATCCAGATCGCCAACCAGATCGACATCGACGTGATGTCCCTCTACAAGGACATTCCGCAGTGGGTCGGCACTCCCGGTACTTTGGTTCAGTCCTTCGCAGGCTTTGCCAAGGGCACGACCAACCTCGACCAGCGTTCGGTTCCTCAGAACGGCCGCTCGGGTGTCTTGGCGCCCGCGGATTACTGGGCGATGGCCGGCAGCCAGACGGCTCTCTTCCAACCGCAGATCGGGCAGAATGCGTATCGGAACGGCAAGGTCGGCAATGTCGGCAATGTCGAAACCATGATGTCGCAAAACGCGCCGACCTTCACGGTTGGCCCGATGGGCGGCACGCCGCTGGTTAATGGCGCAAGCCAGAACACCACCTATGACACGACCGGCGTCAACACGCAGTCGCTGATCACGGATGGCTGGACGGCTTCTGCAGCGTCTCGCGTCAAGAAGGGCGACGTTTTCACGCTCGCCAACGTGTACGACGTCAATCCTGTCACCAAGGCGACGCTGCCGTTCCTCAAGCAGTTCGTTGTGACGGCGGACGGCTCTTCGGACGGTTCTGGTAACCTGACCTTGACGATCGCTCCGCAGATCATCACTTCGGGCGCGTTCCAGAACTGTTCTGCGGCTCCTGCTGACAACGCTGCGCTGACCTTCGTCGGCACTGCGGGCACTGCCTACACGAACAACCTGATCTTCAGCAAGAACGCCTTCGCGCTCTGTATGGTGCCGATGGTTCGGCCGCCTGGCTCCGTTGACTGCTCGCGTCAGAGCAAGAACGGCATCAGCGTTCGCGTCATCCCGTACTATGACGGCACGAACGATGTGAGCAACTGGCGACTGGATTGTATCTACGGCGTTCAGACCATCGACCGGCGCCTTGCGGTTCGCCTTAGCGGTACCTAACGCATCCTCCCAAACTCAGCGGCGTCCTATGGGGCGTCGCTTTCCTTTTGAGGGTTAACGATGCCCAAAACCCGCGCCGAACTCATCAATCAGTGCTTGACGAACCTTGGCGTTATTGCCGAAGGGCAGTCGATCGACGCTGACCTGGTGCAGAAGATGGACGGCATTGTCGATCCTGCTATAGCCGAATTGGCCTCGCTCGATATCTATTACGTTCAGGATGCGGGCGAGCTGGGGCCGGCTGATGGCGCGATCGAGGATAGCGCGTTTCTGTCGGTAGCGGCTTATATCGCCAATGCTGCTTGCGCGGCGTTCAACCTGCCGGCAGATCAGAAGCTCCAATCGCTAGCATTGCTGGCAGAGCAGAAGCTGCGAACGCTCGCAGCGCCAGCACGCACCTTGCGGACCTTGCGGGTTGATCCGGCTGTCAGCCGGCGGTTCTGGCCTTATCGGGGCGGCTTCTTTTGAAAAAGCCTATTCCGTTTCCGGTTCAGACCGCACCTGGCGCGAAGTCGCAGGAATCCGGCGGCCGGATCATCAACGGCTATGCGGATGCGTTAGGAGCGCAGGCGCCGAGCCAGACGGTCATTCGCCGCGGGCCCGGATTGGTGAATTTCGGAACGTCGGCGAGGTCCGGTTTCCGCGGTTCGATCCTGGTCAATGATGTCCTGTATGTCGCCTTCAGCGGCAAGCTGGAGAAATGGAGTTCGGCCGGCGGCGCGTCGACCAGCATCGGCAATCTGAACGGCACCAAGCGTGGCTTTTTCGCGGCCAACAACAATACGACGCCGGATCGCGTGTTTGTCGATCCTGATGGCAATATCGCGGTTTTCACGGAATCGTCCGTTACGAACTCCTATCCGGATGCCGATCTTCCATCGGTCAACTCGGTCGACTTCCTCGACGGCTATCTGGTTTTCACGACGGGCGACGGGCGCGCGTTTGCAACCGATCTTAACTCGACGTCGGTTAATTCGCTGTCCTTTGGCAAGGCTGAGGCCAAACCTGATGGCTTGGTGCGGGTGGTCGCGTGGGGCGGTCGCCTGTTGTTCATGGGCAACGAGACGATTGAAGTCTGGACGGATGCGGCGACTGTTCCGTTCCCGTTCGCGCGCAGCAATGTCATTCCGCGTGGCCTCGCTGGCCCTTACTGCGTCTCAGGCTATGAGGACGGCTTTTCGCGGGGGCCGATCTTCGTCGGTGATGACAACTGCGTCTATGCGCTGGAGGGCTACACGCCAACCAAGGTTTCGACCACTGATCTGGATGGCCTGATCGAGGCCGTCACCGACAAGACGACGCTCGAGGCTACCTCGTTCATGGCGAGGGGTCATGCGTTTTGGCAGTTGTCTTGCCCGGCGTGGTCATGGGTTTTGGATATCTCGACCTCGCAATGGTTTCAGGCTGACAGTTACTTGCAACTGCGATCGCGGCGCGCCGGCGCGATCAACGCCTATTCCATGTGGCTGACCGGCGACACCCAGACCGGCAACCTGCAGCAGATCATCACGTCCGCCAATGATGAGGTAGGAGATCCGCTCAGGCTCAGGATCGAGAGCGGCCCGGTGATGAATTTCCCGGGTGGAACTACGGTCGGGCGCGCTGATTTCTATTTCGTCACCGGTGTTGGCATCGCGACGGGCCGTGACCCTGATCAAACCGATCCGGACGTCGAAATCTCGTGGTCGGACGATGGTGGCTTGACCTGGAGCAATCCGATCTTGCGCAAGCTCGGCCGTCAGTCAGAACCGAAACAGCTTATCTCCCTCGTGTCCTGCACGGGCCGCACGGGCTGGGAGGGGCGCCGCTGGCGGCTTGATGTCTCCTCGGCTGTCTATGGCGCGTTTCTGTTTGGCACGATGTCCGACGATCCAAGGGCTGTCTGATGGCTAGATTTCGCATGCTGACGCCGGATGCAGTGATCATCGATCCTAAGACCGGCAGGTTTACCGAAAACGGTTACGACCTTTTCAAAGGACTTGAGCGGCTCGGCTTGATCGACCTGGCCGACGTCGATCCCACGGCACCCACTAATGGGCAAGTACCGGTGTTTAACTCAACGACGGGCCTATGGAAGGCTGGAGCTAACTGATGGGCAATATTTTCACCGACTTGTTCTCGACCGGGCCGGCTGATCAGGCTGCGGCTGATGCGAAGGCTGGTTACAATACCGGCGTTTCGAATGCGAACGAGACTCTTGCCGAAGGCCGCAACGCAGCAAATAACTATTACCAAGAAGCCTACGCGCCATTCTCCAGTCTCATCAGTTCGACCGGGCAGGGTTCGCAGGCGTATGCGGATGCCACGGGTGTCAACGGAACGGCGGGACTGCAGCGAGCGCAGGCGATCTATCAGGCTGATCCTGGCTACAATGGCGGGTTGACGACTGGCATCGATCAGGTCATGCGGACGAATGCGGCGGCTGGCAATCTCGGAGGCGGCAACAACAGCGCTGACGAAATCAAGTTCGCGAGCGACTACGACAACCAGAAATACAACCAATACGTATCGTCGCTCGCGCCTTATCTTGGCGCTAACCAGAGTGCGGTCAGCGGCGCGGCGGGTGTTCTCGGTAACCAGGCCACGACCGATACTGCAATCGCAGGCCAGCAAGCTCAGAACAACTACAATGGCGCGGTGGGGGCGGGGAACGCGCAATCTCAGGCCGATCTAGCGCCATATCAGGCATCATCGAACTTCTGGAGCGCGCTGACCGGTCTCGGGCAGATGGCGCTAAAGGCTACTGGCGTCGGCGGCTATGCGCCTTCAGTCGCAAAGGCTGCCTAAATGGTCGACATCGCGATCCCGCAAGTCAACTTCTACTCGATGTTGTCGGGCCTGGGTGACACATTGCAGGCGAACCGCGTTGCGCAGGCCAAGAAGGACGCTTTTGCGGCTGCGACCACGCCGGGCCCAGACGGCAAGATCGACTACGGTAAAGCCATTCTCGGCCTAGCACAGGCTGGCGATACGCAGTCGGCCGCGCTTCTTTCGGCAACTCAGAACCATCAGGATACCCTAAAGCAACAGGCGATCGAAAACGCGCGCGCGGCCCAAGCTGCGGCTACAGCCAATCAGCATTTCCAGATGAGCTATGCTCTGCAGAAGCGCGCGGCTGATCGGGCGGACGAAACCCCGCTCGACAAAGCTAATCAGCGCGTTAACGTGTTGAAGGCGAACGGTATTGATCCAGCCTCTCCCGAAGGGCAGAACTATGTGCTGACGGGTACCTATACCAACAGCGCGCCGAAGAATTTCGTAAAGGGGCCCGATGGAAGCTATGCGCCCATTCCCGGCGGCCCGACCGATCCGGCTTATCTCGGCGCTGTTGCGGCAGCCAAAGCCAAGGCGCAGTCGGACGTTCCTGGGGGGCTCTCGCTCAATCCGATCTACGCCAAGGATGCCGATGGGAACACAGTTCTGCTTCAGCCTGGAAAGAATGGCGTTGCGGTACAAAGCAAGCTTCCTGAAGGCGTTACACTCAACGGCGTTGACGATGAAACCTTGCGGGCCGATGCTGCGCGCCTCAACGCTGGCGATCCTAATGTTCTGAAGAAATATTCAAACAAGGGACAGGGCCGCGTCGATCTGCTTCGCCTCAACAACGAGGCAAATCGGCAGCGGGTCGCGGCCGGACAAGACCCGATCGATATTACGCAGAACTATATAACCACGCAGGGCGATGTCGCGCGCGAGCGAACCTCCGGCACGATGGAAGGGCGGATGGCGCCAGCTTCGATTGAAGCGCAAGGCGCCTTTAAGATTGCGCAGAACTCGCTAGATAACCTTTGGCGCACCAATAACGTCCCGCTTAATCGTTTGCTGCAAATGGGCGAGGCAGCGACTAGCAATCCAGAGCTAAAGGCTGCCAAAGTCGCGACGAATACAGCCGTGATGACGTATTCCCGCGCCATTGCCCCAACTGGCGTTGGTACCGTGGATGCTCAGCAGCATGCCCGCGATATCCTCGATAGTGCGGACGGACCCGAGGCTACGAAGGCCGCCTTCGCGCAATTGGCTCGCGAAGTCGATATGGCGCATGCATCTCCTGGAATCGCGCGGCAATACTTCGCTGCAGCTCGAAAGGCGCGGCTCGAAGGCAAGCCAATGCCGGAAATGCCGCAATATCAGCCTGCACAGCCTCCCGCTCTTCAGCCGCCGCCGGCAGCAATCCAGGCCCTAAAGCAAGACCCTCGGCGCGCGGCTGACTTTGATGCATACTATGGCGCCGGATCGGCCCGAGCCGTCTTGACCGGCGGGCGCTGATGGCAAATTTTTTCGCGCAATTCCATGACGATCCGCCAGAGGCGGCTCCTGCCGGAGATGTTACGCCGTCAAACTATTTCTCGCGGTTTCATCCTGATGGTCCTCCGAGCACGGCCGCGCCTCAGGCGGTTCCTGGCCAAAATGGCGCTCCCACGCGCGTCATCATGGATATGACACCCAAGAAACCAGATCACGGTGTCGTTGATGCCGCTGCGCGAGGTGTGGCGCAAGGCGTGACAGCCAATTTCGGTGACGAAATCCGTGGCCTAATCGAAGCCGGCGGAGCCAACCCAGACGACCCCGCGAGCGTCTATAAGCTGATCTCGGGCGCTCTGAAATATTGGGGCGGCGATAAAGACGCCAAGAAGCGATATGACGATGCCGTTGCGCGTGAGCGTGAGCTTGATAAGACGGCAGAGGAGCAGCACCCGGTAGCCTCGACGCTGGGCAATGTCGCCGGTGCCGTAGCGCTCCCGGTTGGTGCCGGCGTCGGCGCGGCCACACTGCCGGAGCGTATTGCGATCGGCTCTGGCGTAGGTGCTGCCGTGGGAGGCGCTGCGGGAGTCGGTGAGGGGCAGGGCGCGACGGACAGCATTGCGAAGGGCATCACAGGCGCCGGAATCGGTGGGCTCCTGGGAGGCGCGGCGCCGGCAGTAGTTGAAGGTGCAGTTCAGGGCGCCCGCGCGGTAGCTCAGCCGATCGTCAACACTATTCGCGGCATTCGTGATCCCGAGGGGGAGGCCGCGCGTAGGGTGGCGCTTGGTATCCAGCGGGACATACAGACCGACCCGCAGGCCGCATCCCGCCTCACACCGCAGGAGTTTACCCAGAACGTACAATCCGGCGGTCCCGCGACCGTTATGGATCTCGGTGGCGAGACGACGCGCGCGCTGGCGCGGTCCGCCGCGAATACTTCGCCAGAAGGTCGCGCCGTGCTCAACCGGGCGATCAATGATCGGTTCGAGGGACAGTCGGATCGGGTAACAGGATGGCTCAACCAGAATTACAATCACCCGGACGCTTTCCAGCTCGAAAAGGCCATTCGAGAGGAAGGCAAGAAGGCCAACGGGCCGGCCTATCAGCGTGTCATGGCGGCGCATCCAGTCGTCAATGTGCCATCCGAAATCACCGATCGCCCCGCCGTCGCACAGGCGATGAAAGATGCCGTTTCGCTGGCGAAGAACTATGGCGAAAAGCTGCAGGGCGAACCTGAAGTCAAGACGATCATTTCGGGACCGGGATACCATATCGCAGACGATGTTCCTAACTCGGCCAAAACCAGCCTACGCTATTGGGACTATGTCAAAAAGGCATTGGATGCGCGGATCGAGGGCGCGAAACGCCGTGGCGGCATCGAGGATCTGAACAGCAAGCAGAAGGCTGACTTCCGAGGGCTTGTCGACGCGCGCAATGCCCTGGTCGATCATTTGGACTTCGTTGCTCCTGAATATGCCCAGGCGCGCGCTGGCGCCGCGGCCTATTTCGGAGCCGAAGACGCGCTCGATGCCGGCCGCAAGATACTCACATCAAAGATGAAGAATTCGGAGATCGCGTCCGGCCTCGCAAAGATGACGCCCGGCGAGCGAAAGCTGGCTCAGGATGGGTTTGTCTCGGAATATGTCTCAATGCTGCGCGAGCAAGGCGATCGCCGCAGCGTCTTGAACAAGATTGCTCAGTCCCCGGCCGCGCGTGAGCGCATCGCAATGGTGCTCGGAAAAGCGAAGGCCGATGAGCTAGAATCGGTCCTGCGCGTCGAAGGAGTCATGGATCTTGCCAGGGGAGCAGTGCAGGGCAATTCAACGACAGCGCGGCAATTGGCGGAACTCGGGCTTGCCGGCGGTGCTGGCCTGGCAACCAACGGCGACTTTTCGAACTTGCACCCGTCCGCATTGATGAGCGCGGCACTCGTTTATGGCGCCGCGAAAGGCCACGGAAAGATTAATGAAGCGGTATCGCGAAAGGTCGCGGAGCTTTTAACCTCGAACAACCCGCGGATACTGCTGCGGGGCATTCAGATGGTCGCAAAGAACAATCAACTCTTCAGCGCTTTGCGCCGGGCTGATCAGGGGCTTGCTCGAGCGGGGGCCAACCAAGCTCCCGTTGCGCCGGCTCTTCAAGCGATTGGCATAAGCCGCGCCGACGATCAGCCAGACGTTCCACGGCCACCAGGCCAGTAAGAAAACGCCAACGCAGTAGATCAACAGGGCCGCTCGCAAGGGCGGCTTTTTCTTTGAGGCCTCAATGATCTTCAAACGTCTCACCGTCGCGCTCGCGGCGCTCTTTGCGCTGGCTGGACCTGCCTTCGCCTCGGGCACCATACCATTCAGCCTGTCCCAGCAGTTCGACCAGTTCGGCAAACCTCTGGCGGGATGCCTATTCTACACAATCCAGGCGGGTACGACCAGCACCCCGCAAAACGCCTTTCAAGATAGTGCGTTAACGATTCCGCTTCCGAACCCGCAGACTTGCGACGCGGCCGGCCGTTTGCCTCAGATGTTCCTGGCCGACGGGACAATCAAGGTCCGGCTGACTGACAAGAACGGAACCGCAATTCTGGTTGTCGACAATATCCAGGTTGTCGGCGCGTCGTCCGGCTCAGGTGGTGGCGGCACGGTCGATCCGACCACGATCCTCGCCACGGGTGACATCAAGGTTACCTACGGCACCGGCACGATTTCAGGATTTGTCCGAGCCAACGGTCGCACGATCGGATCTGCGAGTTCAGGCGCAACTGAGCGAGCCAATGCTGATTGCCAAGCGCTCTTTGAGGATCTCTGGGATGCTGATGCGAACCTAACCGTCTCCGGTGGTCGAGGAGCGACAGCGGCAGCGGATTGGGCCGCAAACAAGCAGCTAACATTGCCGGACATGCGCGGCCGCACAATCGCCGGCCTTGATGATATGGGCAACACGGCTGCGGGAAGACTTACATCGACCTATTTCGGAGCAACTCCTACCCTTCTGGGTGCTGGAGGCGGCGCACAGAACCACACGCTCAGCGCTTTCGAGATTCCTCAAATTCTCTCCACCAATGAAGGCAACACCACCATCAGTGGAAATACGTCTGGTATTCCTTCGGGAGATCAGGGTCATAGCACGACTGGTGGTGGCAACATCAACGTTGATACTTATGAAAATCCAATAAACCAAGGCTACGCGGTTACATCCACTCTCGGGACTCATACGTTGGATATCCGATCGGATAACACCGGCGGCCAGCCGCATTCGATCGTTCAGCCTACAATGCTCGCCACCATCTATATCAAGCTCTGAGGGCTCGCGATGTCCATCACCCTCAACAGCGCTCAGCCGAATAACGCAGACTGGAAAACGCAATTCCAGTTCACGGATGGCGAAACGGGCGACCTGATCGATTTCACAGGCGCCGATATCGAAATCGTGGTTCGAGATCATGACCGTTGCCATCGGATCACGGCATCGACAGACAACGGTATGATCTCGATTATTTCGGCCGGTGTCTTTGAACTCGACGTTCCCGCGAGTTCGATGGAGTGCTTGCGGCCGGGAAGCTATGAAATTGGCGGTGTCTACCAGTTGAACGGCGAAACGATCTCGCTGTTCACCGGCTCGCTCTCGATCATCAACGGGGTTGCGCGCCTATGACGACGCCCCTTCTCAAGATCAAGATATTCCCTAAGCCGGTCATCAAGGGGAAGATGGATGTCCGTTTCCCGGCGAATGTCCAAACCAAGAACTTCCTGACGGTCGATCGCTCGAACGGGGTTTATACGTTCGATGTAGATTATTCCGTCTTAGAAGAGATAACATCGTTTGATCCAAGCCAAGAGCTGATTGCGGTCCAAGGTCGTTCCGGTATTTGGAATCTCCTCAGTCTGGCGACCTTGTTTTCTATCACGACGCAAACTGAACAGCACATAACGAGTGCTGGGCCGGTCACGATAACTAACACTGCCGGCATCGTTCGCGTCGATCAAACGGTCGGCGCGCCCATCACTCTAACGTTGCCTTTAGCGTCGGACAAAACCTGTCCTGTGTTGATCGCGGATTGGAAAATGGACGCTGGAACCAACAATATTACGTACGAGACTTCCGGCAGCGACACGTTCCCCGGCGGTCTTACAAGCCGAAAACTTCGCGCAGATGGCGCGAGCGTATTTCTCAGGCCGATACCTGGAGTTGGCTACGCGCTATGAACTGCCTCCATAAGCTTCTTCTCGCGGCTGCTTCGGCAGCCTTTTTTATTGCGCCCATCCAAGCGCAGAACGCGGGCACGGTTACGAACCATGCCTTTGCGATCGGTGCCGGCTCCGGCAACGACGGCTATACGTCGCTTCTCTGCACATCAGCCCAGCTCGCCGTAGGACAGGCATCCGCTGATCCAATCTGCCAGACAATTACGGGCGATGTGACGATATCGGCGGCCGGCGTCACGGCGATCGGATCGACCGTCGTTCATTCGTCGATGCTTAATGCTGACGTGTTTTCGACTGCGCATAGCTGGAGCGGGCAGCAGACCTTTACCGCGCCCGTGCTCGGCACGCCCGCTTCTGGCACTCTGACGAACGCCACGGGCTTGCCAATTTCGACGGGCGTTTCCGGCCTCGGTACTGGCGTTGCGACGTTCCTTGGCACCCCAAGCAGCGCAAACCTTAAGACCGCTGTGACGGATGAAACTGGATCTGGATCGCTCGTCTTTGCGTCCTCGCCAACTCTCGTAACTCCAGCCCTTGGCACTCCGTCCTCCGGCGTTCTGACCAATGCAACCGGTCTCCCGATCTCAACTGGCGTAAGCGGGCTTGCAACGGGCATCGCGACGTTCCTGGGAACGCCATCAAGCGCCAATCTGCGCGCAGCATTGACCGATGAAGTCGGGACCGGCGCGGCCTATTTCGTCGGAGGTGCGCTCGGAACGCCTGCTTCCGGCACGGCAACTAACCTGACAGGTCTCCCTCTAACGACTGGTGTTACGGGGACGCTTCCAAAGGCAAATGGCGGCCTTGGTGCTACCACGCTCAGTTCTGCGCTCGACACTGAATTCAGCGCGACACAAGGAAGCGTCCTTTATCGTAACGCCACGCAGTGGGTAGCGTTGGCTCCCGGCAGCGCGGGTCAATTCCTCACGACCCAAGGAACCGGTGCGAATCCAAATTGGTCATCTGGTGGCGCCGGAACTGGTACGGTTACTTCGGTCACATGCTTTGGAACGGCAATCACTGCGTCTGGTACCTGCACGACAGCAGCAACCAAGTCGGATCAACAGACCGGAACCAGCACAACCGCTGTAGTTACGCCATCGATTCAGCAGCAGCACCCCAGCGCCGATAAGGCAGCTGGCTACTTCACCGTAGCAAGTGGAGTCGTTACCAGTAAATATATGTACAACGCGTCTGTGGCGAGAAGCTCTAACGGCATCTTTGTCATCACCTTCACGACGCCGTTCGCGAATACGAACTACGGTTGTGTAGTGACTCCTGAAATTAACGGATCAACGACCGATGGTGCGTTCGCGTTTGTATTGCCGAACGCTACCGTAGCGCGGACCACGACACAGGTTCAGATCCGCTTCGTCAATCAGCCGATGACGGCCGCGACCGATCCACTAGGCGCCGATTTCAGGTGTTTCGGCGATCAGTAACCGCTGAAAAGAGATCAAGTCTCGCGCCGCCTTCGGGCGGCTTTTTCTTTGAAAAGGGACCATCAAATGGTTGACCAAGCTCCTCCGTGGCTGACTTGGGCTCGCAAAGAGATCGGTCAGCGAGAATTGCCAGAAAATCGCGGCCCTGTGATCCGGAGATATATCGCCCTGGCTCACTGCGGCGCCGAGGGAGAGCCCTGGTGTGCGATATTCTGCAACGCCGCTCTTGAGGCAAATGGTATCCCCGGAACGCGCTCTCCGGGCTCTCAGTCCTTCCGCCATGACGCCAACTTCGTGCAGCTCGCCGGGCCGGCGCTCGGCGCTATCACGGTCTATTGGCGCATCTCGAAATCCTCCGGCCTCGGTCACGTCGGCTTCTATGAAGGCGAGGACGGGCACGGCTACATCAACACGCTCGGCGGCAATGAAAGTGACATGGTCAGAGAGGAGCTATTGAATCCTCACGGCGCGACGTTCGGCCTGGTCGGCTACTACTGGCCCAAGTCTGTGCCGCTGCCTGCGATCGGCAAGCTGCCTTTACAGGTCGCAGCCTCGATCGGCTCGGGCAAGGTCACCTGACATGCTCAATATTCTCTGTCTGCTCGCCGGCTTCCTGATCGGCTGGTGCCTGATCGGCTCTGTCATCGTTTTCGTCATTCCCGAAGGCCAATGGGCCGGCGTCCCTCGCTGGCGCGCAGCCCTGACTTGGCCTTTGGCGTTCGTTCAAGAGTAACCGTCGCGCGACGGCCTCGCGCACCTAAGCATCACATCGTTGGAGAATTTAAGTGTGGAACTCTAACACTTTCCACAACGCGGCGAATATTGCCAGCCTGCTTCTTGCGGCCGGCACCGCTGCGTTGCTCGCCTCTGGCTGCAGCCAGTCTGCAACCGGAGTTTTCGACTGCTCGCATTCCTGGATCAACCCGACCTACACCACGGTAGCGATCGGCGTCCTCCAGGCGGCAAAGCTCACCGTCAACATGGTTCGCGACGGCCTTGGCGGTCTCGTGAAGCCCCAGCCTCCGGTTTTGAAATAAGGAGATATCATGCGCAAACATCTTGCCGCAGTGCTCGTGCTCGGCTTGGCTCTCGGCGGCTGCGCTTCCGAGCTGCAGAAGCTTAAAACCGTCTATTCGGTCGTCACCGATACAACGGTTTCGCCGTCCACAATCATCGTGGCGGCCAACTCATTCGATGCACTGGAGGCGACGGCAACGCAGTACCTGACCTATTGCAAGGCCAATCTGTCGACCTCGGCCTGTTCAGCCGACAATCGCCGGACGGTCATCAAGGCAGTCCGCGCCGGCCGAGCGGCGCGCAATCAGCTTGAAACCTACGTCACCAACAACACTGCGGCGCCGAGCGCGATCTACAACGCCCTCGTTGCTGCGATCAACACCCTGAACACTTCTGCCGCTGCTACCACGGGAGCCTCGAAATGACCGCAGCACTTACCGCCGTCCTCGCTCTCATTGAGCAGATTCTGCCGCTTCTCGGTTCGAGCCAGGCCAACCTGATCGCCTCGATCATCGATGCCCTGACCAAATGGCTCCCGCTGATCATTCAGGAAGTTTCGGCGCTATACACGCCGGTAAAGAACATCATCGAGGCGCTGTCAGCCAATCCGGCAACGACTGCCGATCAGCTCGCCACGCTGCAGCAACTCGACGCCCAGGTCGATACGGCTTTCGAGGCGGCGGCGGCTGCGGTCGATCCTGACGCGCCTGCGGCCTGAAACAAGACGGCCCGGCTCGACGTTTGCAGACGCTGAGCCGGACCTAACCCTCTCAACGCGTAATAGGCGTCAAACAGGGCTGGGAAATTCCTAGCGCGCAATCGTTAACAGGCTGGGAATTCTTGGAATGGATAATTCGACATTAGCCGTGATCTTTGCCGGGGCGACGTTTGCCATGCTTATTGGGCAGCGGATCTTTGGCGGCGGCTGGAACTTATCGAAGAACCTTCAAGCCGTCGAGGCAAGGCTCATGTCCGAGATCAAGGAATCGAGGGCGGAAATCGAAGGGCGTCAAGAGACGGTCGCTCACGACTTCGGCGAGACGGTTGCCGCCCTCAAGGAGCATGTTCGCCAAGTCGAGTTTCATATTCGAGACAACTACATCCGAAAGGATGATTTTGTTGTTCATATGAAGCAGCATGACGATCTGTTGCGGGTGAACTTCGCGAGCCTGAACTCACGGCTCGAGCGCATCGAAAAGCACCTCGACAGCAAATAATCTCATCATCATAGGAATTTGTAGTGCTAAAAACCGTCCTTGCGGCGGCGCTGGCTGTATTGTGCCTCGCGTCGAACGCCGAAGCTCGGCCTCGGCATCATCATCGGCATGTTGCCACGTTTGGGCGCGTTGTAGCCCATCCTATCGGATGCCCGCCAGTCTCATTCTGCGGCTGCGGGGCTGCTGTTCGTGTATTCGGTCATTCCATCCGAAAGCTCTGGCTAGCCGCGAACTGGTTTCACTTTCCACGCACCGCCCCAGCTCCGGGTATGGTCGCCGTGCGCCGGCATCATGTCTTCGTCCTTGAAGCTCGCCTCGGGCGAGGTGTCTGGCGCGTCTACGACGCCAATTCCGGCCATCATCTTACCCGCGTTCACGCGCGCTCAATTGCAGGCTTCGCAATCGTCAACCCGTTTGGCTGATCCCAGCCCCTAGAATCGGCTTCGGCCGATAGTCGGCGGGGCCTGTTGCCCCTGTTCGACGCCCTCCCTGAAGACTTGGCCCGGCTCTCGAAAGAGAGTCGGGCGTCCTTTTGTTACGAGGACATTTTTGGTTAAACTAGAGATATGTGCAATGTGCGTTGGTCCCATTGACACCAGAAGGTTGTGAGCGTACTCGGAATCCCCTTCTGGAGGGGGCGTGCCCTGCACTGAATGTCCGTATATAACTCGATTGAAACGCACTCAGCGTACAAGTCGACCTTTCCACGCATAGCGCCGCTGGCAATGACTATAGTCGCCGCCTTCCTTTTGGCTGCGCTATTTGTCTTTATGCTTGCCCAGCCATTCGAGCGCACGGACGATCTTTTATGGCTGGATAAGCTCAGAACCGAAAGCTGGGCTTCCATGCCATTTGTTGCGGCATGGGAGGCTACGAGCAACTTCTATCGTCCTGTAGCAGAAGCGGTTCTTAAATTATGCTTTGACGGATTCGGGCTTGATCCGGTGCCGTACCGCTTCGTTCAACTGGCGCTGCTTCTTGCTCTTATAGGCGTCTGCTATTCTTTCCTACGAAAGATTGGCACTTCACGCGAAGCAATTCTCATAGTTCCCGTGTTCTTCATCGGATCTCCGTTCATTAACGGATCGATCATATGGCTTGCAGAAATACCTCATGTGATGGTTCTGCTGTGTTTTGCGGGAGCCCTTCTCGCGCTTGTCTCGGACTTCTCCGAGAACAAAAAGCTGATTATCTGCTGCTCATGCCTCTTTATAGCGATGTTGAGCAAGGAGAATGGCTTAGCGCTCGCCGCCTTGGTCATTTACTTTTTGCCTACGTCAATTAGGTGGCGAGCCATCATAGCGTTTGCTGGTTTTGTTTTATGCTACTTTGCTGCGCGATATCTCGTTCTTCAGCATATTGCGGGAAGTCCATCTGAGGATGTTGGCTATTTCTTTAACAGCCTTTCTCCCAAAGAGGTTCGGAGTCAATTTCCTGGCGCCAGCATCATTTTTCTTTACGGATACAACGTGTTGGCACAGGTTGCCGCGCTCTGGTTTCGCATCACAAAATGGGGACTGGTGATCCACGAAAGGTACTACGAAGTAGCGCTACACGCCGCGTGTACTGCCATCATCGTTTCCTGGTTATGGTCGAGACGGAACATAGATCGTGTGACTGCCGTCATCCTCGTCGTCGCGCTATTCGGCGTTATTTTTTCCTACGCCTACGCGAGAGATAGGCACCTTGCTCTCCCAGCGTTGGCGTATGGGCTCTTGCTGGTGACCGCTGTCGATCGCCTTAGTGTTTCGTGGCGACAGTACGCGATTTTATTCGTCTATATTGCATGGTCAGCGCAGGCTGCGATCCAGATTATAGACTTGCACCGCAGCGTGGTAGACCAAGACAGATTTTATGAACGCAATTTGACGCCTGCTAATGATATGGTTCAGCAGGACATTTGGTCTGCAGCAAGATCATGGGCGACACAATAAGCTGTCCTTGAACGTCTTTCATCGGACAATCCTGTAAGCCTTCACCCGCTTCTTCCTCGGGCTCAATTTCGGATCTGGCTTACCCGCATTCAAAGCTCTCAGCATGCCAATACGAGCGTGCAGGATCGTCCCGGCGTCCCTCAGCCGCCATCAAGACAGCCTCTGCTGCAGCCTGCCATTCTGGACGTTCTCTGGCCTTCCCAAGGGCCATGATGTAGTTGCCGGCTCCCCTCAACGTCTCGATCGATCGTCCATCAGGCAGGAGAATCGGGTCATCGAAGGCGCGGGACCAGGTCACTTGTCATGCAGCTTCGTGACGAGAAGGCTCTGCCGGTACTCTGGATCTGTACAATAGCGCTCAGCTTCCGCGCGTCGCCCCGGTGAAAAGTGCTGAACCGGAATCCCGTTACAGGTCACGGTCCACCAATCTCCCGGCGGCCCATGGGGCTCTACCTTCATGGGGACGACTTCATAGGCTTCGTTCGGGTCGTTTTCGGGATCGATCGGCATTCCCCATGATTCCGCCGGGGAGGCTGGGGGTCAAGACTTGGGCAGATGCACTTTTGCGCGCGTCATGACCGGCGTCCGTCAGCTTAAGCTTGCCGCCAAATCCGGCGGTGACAAGCTGGTCGGCTAGAGCTTGACGAAGCTGTTCATTCCAGCCTTTCGGAGGCTGGCGCCACCCCATTACATTCACGAGGCCAAGGAACTTAATCAACTTCTCATCCATCTTTTCGAGTCCTACTTTCTAAGATCAATGTCCCATCTTCCAGGCAATCGCCACAACGATCAGGACGAGCATGCAGATGATTGTGCGGCGGCCGATGCGGTTCAAGGGACTGCCTGTTCACTCAGGGAATGCGTCAGGTGGCTTAAAGCTTCCACAGGAAGTCAAATACGCCGGCTTGCGAAGCGGGAGGCGGAACGCCGTCTCTCACCTCCTGAACGATTCCCCACCAAACCCATGCTGGCGGCGTCGAGCCAGCGCCCCAGCCGTGAGCCTGGGCACGAAGGAAAACATGGTCGCGTCCGACTTGATCAATTGCCGCTTCTAGTTCGTGGTCCATGGTCGTCCTCTCCTGGCTTATGAACTCAAACCGTTATCCGCCACCAAAGGACGCCGCCCCAGCCTGAGGCGAACGCAGCTCCAGCCCATTTGAAATAGATGTCTTGGAGCCGGAAAGCCTCATCGCTGATCCATGATGGCTGCTGAAGAAATTCCACTTGATAGTAGCCATAAAAGACGAAGCAGATCGCACTGATTACAAGTAACAAACGTGTCGTCTTAGGCATCGCGATCTCCTTGCGTTAACTATTTAGGTGTGAGCAGGCATAAACGCCTGCCGTAGAGCTCGGGCATCCCATAGCGCATTGTGTTGGACGGCGCCTGGCAGATCTGTGGGATAGGCGTCGATCCTGATCATCTGGAATTGCAGCCGCTGAATGCTCACCATTTCCCCAGGGCCTGTAATGATCGCCTGACAGAAATAGCGGATATCGTCAGGCCAGTCTGCAATGACGGTAGGCGTCTTGTCGTCGCTGAGAAACCACTGAATAGCCCGGCCGAACTCGTCAGGTTGGATCATGATGGGGTCAGCGTTGCCGGCGCGCAAGATTGGGATGACGTTTTCCTTCACCCATGCGCCGGGCCTGTCGCAGTGGGTGGCGACATACAGCTCTCGATCGCCTTCCTCGCTGATCAAGGCTAGGCTGATCAGGTCCCCGCCGAACTCGTTGAACTCGGTATCAAGAAAATATCGGGTCATGGGTTTAAGCTCTCTGCTCAAGATCGCCAGTTCATGACGCCGGGTATTCTGTGCTTCGATTGCAGCTCTTCGTCGGTCGGTTCATCGCCCTCGACGACAAGGAAACCCTCACGATCGCGAACCTTTCTGGCTGCCACGATAAGCTCGTCCATTAGTGGGTCGCTGTGGCCGCCTTCTTTCGATGTATCAAGGTCCGCGAGTTGGCAGACAGGCTCGATCAAATCGTCTATCTCATCCGATGGAAAATAGTCTGAAAGCGTCGTCATTTGCGTTCCTCGGTCATCAGTGTCTAAGGGGTCGGCTTGCCGGTCTCTAAATCGACTTGATCATCAGCGGTCCACTCGACACGAACCCCTCCGTCAGGTGTCATAGACCAACAAGTGTCGTCAGTGTCGCCGACATATTGCGGGCGCTGCAGATCCTTTTCCTTCATCCACCAGATCAGGACTTCTCGAATGTCCCGTTGGCTAAACGAATAGCTACGTCGGATGCTTCGGTTCACTGGCGATCTCCATTCGAGAGCGGCGACCAATCCATCCAATCGCGCCGCGGGAATCGGCTGCCGAAGGGCGACCAGTCCGACCGGCGTTCCTCAACAAACCGCCATTCCAAATCATCAGGCCGCACGTCATAGGCCGTCAGGATGCGATCCTTGGCGCCTTCCTCGTGGTCGGCCATGACGGCTGCGCAGATAGTCGGGGCATCATCGCTGCTTCGATAGCCGCTTTTCCACCAAGGCGACGTCAGTTCGAAGCCGCCCAGGTTCTCGGTATGATACCAGCTAACCCAAAATGGTTTCATGGTCGCAGCTTTCTACTGAGGATGACGAAGGCGTTTGCGATCGATCTCGCGAATGGTCGTCCATCCAAAGAAAAGCTGGATGCGCTCCCAATAGGTCAACCAGTGCAAGCCGGCGTCGGACGTGTACAGAAGCGGCCCGTCGATGTGCTTCCAGTTGACCTTGGGCTCGATTCCGGCCGGATAACCTACGCCGTTCTCGTAGACGTATCCGGGACGCTGCAAGCTCGGGTCGCTAACGATGTGAATGCTCATGTGTTCTCTTCTCCTTGGTGTGTCAGGGCGTCAGGAC
>Ga0310811_10001359_pt1 | contig 30907 bp, 28 predicted proteins | sample YCmetagenome_FD_207642 | JGI IMG/M metagenome (GOLD analysis project Ga0310811, IMG submission 207642) | Soil microbial communities from experimental microcosm in Duke University, North Carolina, United States - YC | ecosystem: Engineered > Artificial ecosystem > Soil microcosm > Unclassified ...
CAGCGCTTTGAACGTGTGCTCGCCTTCGCCGCGCACGATGAAATCGACGCCGCTCCGCGGATCGTCGTACTCCTCAGGCGCAAGGCTGGGATCGTAGCCTCCCAGCACGACGACGGTCGATGGCGCAGCCATCCGGATGCGCCGCACGAGCCGGAGAGCGGTCCGCCGCTGGAAGGTCATGACGGACAGTCCGACGACCTGCGGCTGATATCGAGCGATGAGTGTATCGACCGTCTGCGCGACGCGATCCTGCACCAGGATCAGGTCTGCAATGGCCGCTGTGTGACGGTTCCCGATGTTGCCGGCGAGCGATGCGAGCGCGCCGTTCGGCATCCGCATCGTCAGTGCTGGCGTGTGCTCGAACGAATCAGGCATCGAGAGCAGCAGCACGCGCATGAGCGGATAGTACCATGGTGACGAAATGGCCGAAGCGATTCTTCAGTGGATAGCGGCGTACGGCCTTGGCGCGATTTTCGTGCTGCTGATGCTCGGCGTTTTCGGGCTGCCGGTGCCGGACGAAACGTTGCTGACCTTTACGGGAGTGCTGATCGGCCAGGGGCGGCTCGGGTTCCCGTCATCGTGGGCCGTGGCGGCGTCCGGCAGCATGTGCGGCATTACGCTGAGCTACGTGCTCGGCCGTACCGGCGGGCGGGCGATCCTGGTGCACTACGGGTCCTGGCTCCATGTGACGCACGAACGCGTCACGCGTGTCGAACGCTGGATGGAGCACTCGGGCCGATGGGCGCTGACGTTCGGCTACTTCGTGCCGGGAGTCCGTCACTTGACTGCGATCGTGGCTGGCTCGTCGGAACTGCCCCCGTCGATCTTCGCCCTGGCTGCGTACCCGGGGGCCGCCTTGTGGTCGCTCACCTTCATCACGCTTGGCTGGTATGTCGGCGATCGCTGGGAGGAAGTTCTCGCGATCGTGCACCGGCACCTCGTCTCTGCGTCCGTCGTGCTGGCGGTGGGTATCGCTGCGTATCTACTGATCCGCGGCGTGCCGAAGCGTCGCGACCGAAAAGACTGAATACACACCCGATTGCGCGTCAGGCGTCAGCGGTGCAGTGAAGAGACGCTGCACACGCGGAAGCTGATCGGCGCGCACGGCCAGCAGTGCCGTTGGCGGCAACGTGTTCAGCCGCTGAAACACATCGGCGAGCGTCGCGTCGGCGAATCGATCCGGGGCTGCCTCGCGCCGCAGGTCCGGCGACAGATAGAAGATGACCGAACCAATCCGCTCGTCGAACACCAGTACTCGCGGCGGCAAGGATGTCCGGCCATTCAGAATCGTGGCGAGATCCCTGGCCGTCATCCACCGAGCGGCCCGCGGCAGCACGAGCAGAATGATCGCGGCAAACGACACGAACGCAATCCCTGACATCCACGGCACCCGGCGGTCGCCGCGTTGTCTCGAACCGGCGTAGCCGGCGACGACGATCACGGTGGTCACGGCGGCCATCGCCCCGGCGTGGCCGCTGGTACTGGCGGGAAAGCGCCAGATGAAAGCCGCGGCCGCGACGACCGGCAGCAGCGCGCACGTCAGCACGAACAACGAGTACCTCGCCTTGCTCCAGCCGGAACGCGCCGATGATGCCGCGAGGGACCGGCCGATCTCCATCGCAATCGCAGGAAACACGGGCAGCACGTATGTTGCGAGTTTCGATTCCCCGGCGCTGAGAAAGGTCAAGCCGGCGAAGAACCACGTCCATACCACGCGGCGACTGCGGGCCGCTGCAGCGTCTGAGCTTCCGGCGATCGCGAACGGCAGCCACGGAAGCGCGCCGCCGAGGACGATGGGCACGTAATACCACCACCCCCGGCCGGCGTGCCGCTGCGTGGCCGTGAAGTATCCCTGCACGTGCCGTTCGACGAAGTAGTAGTGCAGGTAACCCGGATGGGCCCGTTCCATCGCGACGTACCAGGGTGCGGCAACGAGTACGGCGATCGCAGCAGATGCAATCCCTGCGACGATCAAACGCGGAAGCGCCCGCCGATCGAATGCGACGACGGCCAGCCCGAAAAGGCCGGCGAATGCCACGCCGACGAGGCCCTTCGTGAGGATCGATAGCCCGAGGCAAGCGCCGACGACGATCGTCCACGGCATGAGCCGTCCGCCGTGCGCGATTCTCCAGATTCCCAGGCAGGACAGTACGAGAAACGGCACCAGCGCGACGTCGTGCACCGCCACCTCGCTCACACCCACCGGCAGGAGCATCGTCGCGTATGCGATGCCGGCCGCGTAGCCGGCGCGCGGCTCGAAGAGCGCCGCGCCCAGGAGGGCAACCGTGCACGCGCCAAACAGTCCGAACAGCAGCGGCGGCAGCCGGACCGCCGTTTCGTCCATGCCGAACGCGGCGAGCGAAGCCGCTTCGGTCCAGAAAAAGAGGATCGGCTTGTCGAGGAACGGCTCGCCGAGGAACGTCGGCGTCACGTAATCGTGCCGGAGCAGCATTTCCTGTGCGATGGCGGCGTGCAGTCCTTCGTCCGGATCGATCAACGGCGCCCGCGCGGCCAGCGAAACGAGGCAGACGCCCGCCGCTGTGAGGAAGAATGCAAGCCGCAGGGAAGACATCGGGGCGCGGGCATCGTACCAGAGGACGGCGATGCGTTCACCAGCCTCCAGCGGAACTAGTGCGGAGCGTCGATCGTGGCGATGAGCGGATAATGATCGGAGCCATAGCGCGACTCGGCGCGACGGACGCGGATCTGCCAGCCGTCAGGCAGGCGAGCGAGTACGTGGTCGAGGCGCATCGGTCCGAACGTCGCACGGCGATCCTCCGGGTGCGACAGCGGAAGCACGCGCGCGAGTTCCCGGAACGCAGCGTCGCTGTAGCCGAACCATGAATTCAGATCGCCGCCCAGCACTGTCGGCCTGTCGTCATCCAGCGCCATCGTGAGCGCATGCGCCTGGCGGACGCGTCCCGGCTCTGACAGGACCCACAGGTGGTGCGCCACCATGTTCGTGAAATGAACGCTGACTATTCGAATGGTTACGGGCGCCGCCGCGCGGATGCGGATATCTGCGGCGACTGCCACGCGCCGCTGCCGTTCGAGCGGGAGTTCGATCGCTTCGAGGTCATCGAGTGTGATCGACGAGAGGATCGCGTTACCGCGATCCTCCGGACCTTCGCCGTTTCGCATCGACGGCACGTAGAACATCGAGAGTCCGAGTGCACTCGCCGTCATTTCGATGCCGCGCCGTGAGCGGTCCGGCGTGGTCGGTGTCACCGCCGACGCCAGGCGGGAGCCAGCGGGCGCCCGTTCCGGCACGGAGTCGTCGTGGCGGAGAACCTCCTGGAGCAGCAGCACAAAGCTGCGAGGCGCCTGGCCTGTAAGGCGTCCGGAGCGCACGTCGGCAACGAGCCGCTCGATGTCGCCTCCGCCGACGTGCGTGTTCCAGGAGACAACGACGAGCGGCGGTACTCCGTCGCGAAACCCGGCGGCCGCATTCCGAACCGCCGGTGTTCCGACCGCGGCGCACCAACGATCCGCGTCCGCCCGTTCTCCAGCGTCGACCGCCCGCACCCAGATGACTTCCTGCGTCGGAACGGCGGCGCCGCACGCCGCGTCCGGCCGCTCCGGGTGGAGCATCGGACTACTCACGCATGCTCCGGAACCACCCAGCGTGAGAACTGCAGTGCTCAGAATTCGAATCGCATTCCGCGGGATCAACGACGTTGTCATGTGATTGTGGCTGGTGCGGCCCATGCATGCACTGGTGGCCGTGCAAGGGTGGCGACCTCTGCTGTGTTCGGTTGGGCTTGGCGTCGCCCTCATCGCCTGTGGCAGCTCCGCCACGACCAACGTCACCGGCCCGACCGCGGTCAAGTGTCAGGTGACGTTGACCGGCCCATCCGGCAGCTTCGGTGCGCAAGGTGGGAGCGGCAGCGTGACCGTGTCGACCTCGCGTGAGTGCGCCTGGTCTGCCTCCTCTTCTGGCGCCTGGATTCACATCACGACGGGGCAGTCGGGCCAAGGCGACGGAACCGTCTCGTACTCGGTCGACGCGAATGCCGATCCCGTTGCACGTCAGGGCAGTGTCGCTGTGAACAGCGCGCTGGCGCCCGTCTCGCAGGGCGCCGCACCATGTCAGTACAAGATCACGTCCTCGGAAGACTCGCTTGGCGCGAACGGGGGACAGGCGACGGTCGGCGTCTCCACGCATGCCGCGTGTAGTTGGACCGCAACCGCGAGTGCGACGTGGGTGACTGTCTCGCCGCAATCGGGTAAGGGTCCCGGCACGGTGTCGATCATCGCAACTGCTAACCCCGGTCCCGCCCGAACGGTCACTCTCACCATCGGACCTGATCAGGTCGTACTCCACCAATTGAGTCCGCCGCTGACACCGCCTGCTCCAGCGCCCACGCCTGGACCGGCCCCCATGCCGGCGCCCTCGCCGACTCCGCCTCCGACGCCGGCGCCCGGGCCCGCGCCGTCGCCTTCACCAGCTCCGCAGCCGCCGCCTGCGCCTACTCCGATCATCGATGTGACGGGACAGGTCGACCAGCTGAAGGGCGTGTGCCCGGTGATTTCCTTCCGCGTCGACCGCAAGACGACCGTGCAGACGACGACGTCGACCGATTTCGAGGCCGGCTCGTGCAAAGACATTGCTAACCACGACACCGTGTTCGTGCACGGGCAGCAGCAGCCGGGAGGCACAGTGATCGCCGACATCGTCAGGCAGCAGAAGGACTGATGCGCCGCCGCCTTTTCATCTTCGTGCTCGCGGCAGCAGGGATCGCGGCACCGGCGTCGGCGCAGACGACGCCGAACGACATCATCTCGTTCCTCGTGACGAACCAGGCCGTGTCCACTGGCGACTTCCAGAAGGATCAAGCCGCCGCGGCAGCCACGCGCGACACGATTGCACGCGCGCTGCTCATCAATCTCACCAGCGCGCCCATAGGAACCTCTTCGAGCGGTTTCGTCTATCGGCTGGATCCGGAGCTGGGCACGATGACGCGTGTCAGCCAAAGCTTCGGCACATTCTTCGTCGAGCGCGCCGCCACCGGCGGCCGCGGGCACCTCTCGCTCGGGGCATCGGCAACGCACGCGTCATACGACCAGCTGGACGGTTTGCATCTCGATGACGGCACGCTTGTGACCACGGCGAATCAATTCACGGACGAGGCGGCGCCGTTCGACGTGGAATCGCTGACGCTGAGGATTCGAACCAATACGCTGACAGTCTTTGGAAGCTACGGCATCACCGATCGCCTCGAGCTCGGCGCCGCGCTTCCGCTGGTACAGCTCCACATCGAGGGTTCCCGCACGAATGTCTACCGCGGTCAGACGTTCGTCCAGGCGAGCGGGAGCGCCGACGCGAGCGGCATCGCCGACGTTGCCATTCGCGCCAAATACGCGATCGTGAATACCCGGCAGGGCGCGTTCGGCGTTGCTACCGAGGTGCGCCTCCCGACGGGCAACGAAGACGACCTGCTGGGAGCCGGCCGATCCGCCGTCCGCGTACTCGCCCTCGGATCGGCGGAGGGACCCCGCCTCAGCGTCCACGGGAACGCCGGCTTCGTGCGCGGCGGCGCGTCCGACGAGATCACAGCCGGCGGTGCCGTCACGGTGGCGTTGAGTCCCCGCGTCACGGCGTCCGGGGAAACGCTCGTTCGACGGTTGTCCGATCTACACGGCATCGTTCCAGTGTCGCAGCCGCACCCGACGATCGTCGGTGTCGAAACCTTGCGTCTGCTGCCGGGAGACAATGCGTCCATGCTGTCCTCCCTCGTCACCGGGGTGAAATGGAACGTGGCGGGAACGCTGGTCGTGTCCGGACAGGTGCAGTGGCGCCTCGGGCACGATGGTCTCACCGCGCCGTGGGCCCCGTCGCTGTCGTTCGATTATCTGTTCTGAACGCGCGCGTCGCGAATCACCCAGTCGTCGCCGCTCTTCTCGAGGTCGAACGCCCAGCGGCGCATGTCCGTGTGGGGACCTCCGCCGATCTTCGGCTCCCACGTTGCCGATCCGGAACAAGTCGCGCGCGCCACGGTGCTGCGGACATCGACGGAACAATCTGCAAATGCGATCTTCTGCTCGTTCAGTCCGTTGAACGCCCGGGACAGCGCCGTGCGATTCACGCTCGGCCAGACCGCCTTTGCCGCATCGGCATCCAGGCGTGTGTACGCCTCCGCATACCTGTCGAGCGTGCTCCGCACGAGCGCCGCATCGTCCGCCCGCTTCGGCGTCGGGAGCGACGGCATGGGGGGCGCGGGATCGGCCGCGCGAGCAATCAGCGGCGCTGCGTGCGGCCCCACCCCGCCCGTGGTCGGCTCCGCAGGCCGGTCGCTGCGATCGACGGCCGCTGTCGGAGCGGCAAGCGGCGTCTCCTTGCCGAGAGCGGCGATGGCGCCGACGTCGGCCGGCGCGGGCTCCGGCGGTTCCGGCGATTGCGCAGGAACCGGTCCAGCGGTGCCTGCGGGTTGCGGGACAGCGTTCGTATCACCTCGCGCGGGCGATGGAGAGGTCATCGCCGCGCTCTCAAACGGCTTCTGCTGGATTGGAGCCGGCGCCGAAGGCACGGCTGCGTCTGAATCCGCGCCGGAGATCACCACAGGCGGAACTTGTTCGGTCTCAATTCTGATCGCGGGTGAGGGAGGCGGGCCGGGAGCAGGCTGCGCGGGCGGCACGACAGCGGTCGAAGCCGCCGGTGTCATGGAATTCAAGGTTGTGGAATGCGTCGGCACAGCGGCGACGCGCCAACCGTACGTTCCGGCGGCGGCGCACACGAGCAGACCCGCGGCGATGGCAATGGCGCGACGCGCGCGCGCCATCACCGGCGCGCGCACAGCCTGCTCCGCCGCTTGCGCGACCTTCGCTTCGAGATCGTCGATCGCCGTCAGTGTCGGACAGAGGCGGCGCGCCTCGTCGAGCGCTGCGCGGGCCTCGTCACACGATCCGGCATCGAGCGCCGCTTCCGCGCGAGCCATCATCCGCTCCGCGCGGCGTCGTCGCATCCGGAGCTCGAAGCTCTGCCACTCTTCGGTGGCGATATGCGACGCCATCGCTCGGCGCGGAGTGCAAGATGCACACCAGCAGAGGTCTTGCTGGCCAGGTTCAAATCAACAATCGTTGCAGGACGATCAGACTGTCAGGTTCTTCGATCTTGGCAGGAAGAGAGGTTCGGTCTCACTGTTGAGGAGCACCCACAGCCCGTAGATGCCGAGCAGCGTCCCGAACGGGATGTTTATCAGGTTCAGAGCGGACAGCGCGATCCCGACGATGCGCGCCCATGGGCGGAAGTTCAGCAGACCGATGCCGACCACGATTCCGGGGATCGACAGGACAACGAGGAATGCGACGAAGGCCGTGCCGACGGCGCCGATGATGGGCAGCGCGATAGCCGTATCGTGCGGGTCCGCATTCGCCGCCGTGGCAGACGCGCCGATCGCGAACGCGATAAAGAAAAAAATCGCGGCGCAGATGCAGATTGCGCTCAGCGCGATGAAGAGCACACCGAGAACCTTGACGTGCGTTTGCATGCTCAGCTCGTCGTTCGGGCCCGATTCCGGGAACGGATCCGGGCGGCAGAAGACCAGTGACGGTTATTCTTCGCCTTCGTCCTCGTCCTTGTGCGTCGCGATGTTGTCGATCTCGGGGTCCTCGTCGGCCTGATCAATCGCGCGCCAGTCCTCGTCCGCGTCGTACAACCGGCCGACGGGCCGTTCCTTGATCGGGCCGCGAGGGCCGCGATCGTTTCGCTCTTTCTGTTTGCGCTTGTGTTTCGGTGGAGCGTCCGGCCCGAAATTCTTGCTGCGCGACGTGGGAACGTCACCCGTGCGGGGTGCGAATCCGCCCGGCCGAGGGCCGCTGAAGCCGCCGGGACTCGCGGTTCCGCCCGGTCCTGCGGGACGAGCGCCGCTGAAGCCTCCCGGCCGCGGGCCGCCAGGGCCGCCGCCCGGGCGCGGACCACCGAAGCCGCCGGGCCGGGGTCCTCCGGGGCCGCGCTCTTCCCGCGGCCGCGCTTCGCTGACAGCCAGCGGCCGTCCGCGGAACGGCTGCTGATCGAATCGCTGGATCGCCTGCTCCGCGACCGCCCGGTCCGCGTAGTCCACGAATGCGAAGCCGCGTGGACGGCCGGTCTCGCGATCGACAGGCAGTACGACCGATGTTGGTGCGCCGACGCCGGACAGGTGCTCGCGTAGGTCCGCTTCGGTTGCGGAATACGGCAGGTTCCCGATGAACAGACGGACTGACACAGCTCCCTCGTTGTAAACGGGCGTCAGGCAATCGCCGGCCGCCGTCCGCGCCCATCGTGCGCGCGGCCCCACAAAATAACACGGTTTGACCGCCGAGGTTGCTGCCGGGCCACGGCCGCGCTACGATGGACTGTTCCGGCCATGCCGGAATTCTCCATATACATGGCACTACCCACAACCGGGCCCGCTCGCGGCCAGATCGTCGTGCGCGGCGCCCGGACGCACAATCTGAAGAACGTCGATCTGACCCTCCCGCCCCGGTCGCTCATCGTGATGACAGGCGTGAGCGGGTCCGGTAAGTCATCCCTCGCATTCGACACGATTTACGCCGAAGGTCAGCGCCGGTATGTCGAGTCCTTGTCGGCATACGCGCGCCAGTTCCTCGAGCGGATGGAAAAGCCGGACATAGATGCCATCGAAGGGATCTGCCCGGCGATCGCGATCCGCCAGAAGAACAGCATTCGCAACCCGCGTTCCACCGTCGGAACGACGACGGAGATTCACGACTATCTGCGGCTGCTCTACGCGCGCGTCGGACGGACCTTCTGCCGTTCCTGCGGCCGGGAGGTCATCCGGGAGACCGCGGAAGTCGTCGCGGCGCGCCTGGGGGAGCTTCCCCCAGGCACCCGACTATTGATCGGATTCGAAATGCCCGTCGTCACGGCCACGCCGCTGGCCGTGGTCGCTCCCGAACCGGACGCGGACGAAGACGAGATCTCAGGCGATGCCATCGACGATCAGCCCGACGTACCGCAGCCGGATCTGCCGGACCTCATCGATCCCGTCGCAGAGACTCTGGCTGCACTGCGCCGCAAGGGCTTCGGCCGATTGTACGTCGACGGACAAACCGTAAACGTCGAAGACGTCGACACGGCCTCGCTTCGCGATCGCGCGACGCTCCAGGTGATCGTCGATCGAGTGAAGATCGACCCGGACGTCCGCGCACGCCTGACCGATTCGATCGAGATTGCCTATCAGGAAGGCGGCGGCGCCGCGTTCGCGATCGAGTCGGCGTCAGCGTCGGAAGCGCCCGTCGTCCACCGGTTTTCGGAGCGTTTCGAGTGCCGCAGCTGCAACATCCCATACGAAGTCCCGCAGCCCCGGCTTTTTTCGTTCAATAACCCGTTCGGCGCGTGTCCGCTGTGCCACGGATTCGGCAACATCATCGAGCTCGACATGGACCTCGTCGTGCCCGACCCGTCCAAGTCGATCCAGCAGGGGGCGATCGAGCCCTGGAGCAAGCCGCACTATCGCGCGCAGCTCGCCGAGCTGAAGCGCGTCGCGAAGAAACGCGTGCGGCTCGACGTTCCCTGGTCCGATCTCACTCCGGACGAAAAACAGTTCGTCATCGAAGGCGACGCACCGGCGGTCTCCGGACAGCGGGCCACCGAGTGGGAAGGCGTGAAGGGCTTCTTCCGCTGGCTCGAACGCAAGAAGTACAAGGTGCACGTCCGGGTGTTCCTGAGCCGTTATCGGGGATACCTGACCTGTCCGGAATGCAACGGCGCGCGGCTGCGCCGCGAAGCGCGCGACGTTCGCGTCGGAGATCGGACGATCGATGTCGTCTGCGCGCTCACCGTCCGAGAGGCGGATCGCTTCTTCGCCGAGCTCCGGTTGTCCGAGAAGGATGCCGCCGTTGCCGAAAAAGTGCTGGCCGAGATCCGCAAGCGGCTGGGATTCCTGCGCGATGTCGGGCTCGATTACCTGACGCTCGACAGGCTCTCGTCGACGCTTTCGGGCGGCGAGTCGCAGCGGATCAACCTGGCGACGTCGCTCGGATCCGCGCTGGTAGATACGCTGTACGTGCTCGACGAGCCGTCGATTGGCCTGCATTCGCGGGACAACGAGCGGTTGATCGCGATCCTCCGGCAGCTGCGCGATCAAGGCAACACCGTCCTCGTCGTCGAGCACGACGCCGACATGATCAAGGTCGCCGACCAGGTCGTCGACATGGGACTCGGAGCGGGCGAGCAGGGCGGACGCGTCATTTTCTCCGGGACGCTGTCGAATCTGCTCAAGGAACCGCGGTCGCTCACGGCGAAATACATGCGCGACGAGCTGGCGATTCCGGTGCCGGCAACCCGCCGTCGTCCGTCGAACCAGCGCATCCGCGTGCTGGCGGCATCCGAGCACAATCTGAAGAACATCGACGTTGAGATTCCGCTTGGCCTGCTCACGTGCGTGACCGGCGTCAGCGGGTCTGGAAAGAGCACCTTCGTGCACGACGTGCTGTATGCCGCGTTGAAGCGCGCGAAGGGAGACTGGGACCGCCGGGTGGGAACGCACCGGAAGCTCGAAGGAGCGGAGTTCATCTCCGACGTCGTCCTTGTCGATCAGGCGCCGATCGGTCGGACGCCGCGATCCAACCCTGTGACGTATCTCAAGGCGTTCGATCCGATCCGCGAGCTGTTCGCCGCGACGAAGGATGCGAGAACCCGCGGCCTGAGCGCGAGCCATTTCTCGTTCAACGTGCCCGGCGGACGCTGCGAGGCATGCGAAGGCGAAGGGGAAGTCAAGGTCGAGATGCAGTTCCTGGCCGACGTCTTCGTGCCGTGCGAGGTCTGCGAAGGCAAACGCTTCAAGCCTCAGGTGCTCGACGTGAAGTACCGCGGTCGGAGCATCGATCAGGTGCTCGACATGACGGTCCGTGAGGCGCTGACGTTCTTCAGCACGTCGCCGAAAGTGCTGCGGCGTCTGCAGGTGCTCGACGAAATCGGCCTGGGATATCTGCGGCTGGGGCAGCCTGCCACGACGCTGTCGGGAGGGGAGGCGCAGCGCATCAAGATCGCGGCGCACCTGTCGACGCAGACCGGCGATCGCGTTCTGTACATCCTGGACGAGCCCACGACGGGCCTGCACTTCGACGACATCGCGAAGCTGCTCGCGGCATTCAGGAAACTGCTGCAGGCGGGCCACAGCCTGCTCGTGATCGAGCACAACCTCGACGTCATCAAGACGGCTGACTGGGTCATTGATCTCGGGCCCGAAGGCGGCGAGGCCGGGGGCGCGGTCATCGTGACGGGGACGCCGGAGCAGATCGCCCAGCACTCTGAATCACACACCGGTCGGTACCTGAGGGAAGCGCTCGCGACCGGCCGCTCGAACGCATACGCATAGTCGGCAATTGAACACAGACGGTGGACCAGGGACTGATTCAGCCGTTCTATCCTTCCGGCTGCTAAAATAAGGACCGCTCCCTCCAATATCAGCCATGCGGAAAATCTGTGCAGTGTTGTGTCTGCTCGCCGCAGCGCCAATCGTCGGGGCGCAAACCCTGCGCTTCGACGATGTCGTGCGCAACCTCAGAAATCCGGACGCCAAGACGCGTCTTGCCTCGGTGAAACTGTTGCGCGACGCGAAATATCCGGAAGCGATCGAGCCGCTCGCGCCGCTGGTGAACGATCCGGTGGACGAGATCCAGCTCGAGACGATCGCGGCCGAGCTCTCGTTCTATCTCGGCCAGGACGTGCGGTCCCGGCGCATGGTGGCGTTCGTGATCGAGAAACGGCAGTCGGCGGTCGCGGAAGCGGCATTCCAGCTCGGGCCGGCTGCGGTGTGGCCGCAGCCCGTCCCGCGGACGCTCGTCTCATCGCTGCTGACTGCAATCGACGACGAGACGCCGCGCGTCCGTTCCGAAGCGACCTATGCGCTTGGCGTCATTGCCCGCCCGCCGCTCGACGCCGCGGCTGCACAACAGCTCGTAAAAGCGCTCGACCACTACGATCCCGCGATTCGCGCGGCCGCGGCCCTCGTGATCGGACGCCTGAACGTGACCGCCGCCGGCGACGAACTGATCAAGGCCGTCAACGACTCGCAGGCGGAGGTTCGCTATGCTGCGATGCGCGCACTGGGATACATCCACGAGGCGCGCGCGATCCCGACGCTCCAGCAGCAGCTGGCGTTCTACAAGAAGGGCGAGGGCGCCTGGTCGGCGCTCGACGGACTTGCCCGGATGGGCTCGTCGTCCACGGCGCCGGTCTTGAAGCCATACCTGACGGATAAGGATCCGTATCTGAGACGCTCGGCGGCCGAAGGGCTGGGCCGCGCGGGCGATACGTCACAGGTCGACGCACTCGGACGGATGGCGACGACGGACGAATCGCCGATGGTCCGTCTGGCGGCGTGCTTCGCGCTTCAGAAGCTCGGGCAGAACTACGTCACGCGCCTCGTCGACCTGCTGACGAACGACAAGCTCGCTCAGCAGGGAGTCGAATCGCTCGTCGAACTCGGCCCGCCCATTGCGCCGCAGCTCTATGCGCGGCTTCAGGAGCCGCAGCCCCAGACGCGCGAGGCGATTGCGGACGTTCTCGGCATGATCGGCGGCGCCGGCGCGCTTCCTGCCCTGCAGACCGTCGCGGCGGACAAGGATCCGGACGTCGCCGCGGCCGCGAAACGCGCGATGGCCCGCATCCGCGGACCTCAATAGCGCGCAAGACGAGGCAGGCTCGACGAGTGATCCTCCGGCGATCGTTCTACGACCGCGACACTATCGACGTCGCGCGGGCTCTCATCGGCAAGGTCCTCGTACACGACACGCCAGAGGGCGTCGCGTCAGGCATCATCGTCGAAGCCGAAGCCTACATCGGCGAAAGCGATCCCGCCTGTCACGCCGCGCCGGGACGGACCCGCCGCAACGCGCCGCTCTACGGCCCCCCGGGCATCGCCTATGTGTATCTGAATTACGGCATCCACTACCTCGTGAACGCCGTGACCGAAGGTGACGGCCATCCTGCAGCCGTGCTGATCCGCGCGCTCGAACCGAAAGACGGCGTCGCGTTGATGCGGCGGCGGCGCTCGACGCCGCACCGCAAAGGTGCCGACATCCCGCTCGCGGATCTGTGTCGTGGCCCCGGTAATTTGACGAGGGCGCTTGGGATCGACCTCCGGCAGAACCAGTTCGATCTCACTTCGTCTGCACTCAGGATCGAGAGCCAGGGAGGCCGACGGCGAACCGTCGAATGGACGCGCCGGATCGGGATCAACGTCGGGGTCGATCACGAATGGCGGGTGTACGCGACCGACAGCAAATCCGTCAGCGGCGGAGCCGCTGCCGCCGTCCTTCGCGGTTGACTGCCTCCAATGGGACGGGGCCGGACTCGCGGTTGACGACTACCGGTTGCGACGCTGGGGCGTTGGCCGAGTGATGGGCACATCCACCATCATGTGGCGGCTCTGTCGAAGCACTTCGACGCGCGCGGTCGTGCCGACCTTGGCATCCGCGATCATGCGCTGGAGCTGCGAGACGTCGTCGATCTGGTGGCCATTGAAGGAAACGACGATGTCGCCGGGGCGGAGGCCGGCGTCCCAGGCATCGGAGCGGCGGGCCATCTGCGCGACGAGCGCGCCGCGTGTGTTCGGGGCGCCGAGATACTCGGCATCCTGTGTGGTGAGCGCCATCAGCTGGATGCCCGGAATCGACCCGCGCTGGACTTCGCCGAAGCGAATGAGGTCGTCCATCACGTGCTTCGCGAGATTGCTCGGCACGGCGAACCCGATTCCCTGATACCCGCCGGTCTCGCTGAAGATGGCCGTATTGATCCCGACCAGTTCCCCGCGCGCGTTCACGAGCGCACCACCCGAGTTGCCGGGATTGATCGCCGCGTCAGTCTGGATGAAGTCTTCGTACGTCGCGAGGCGCCCCTCGAGCGTCCGTCCGGTTGCGCTGACGATCCCGAGCGTGACCGTCTGATTGAGCTGGAAGGGATTGCCGATGGCGAGTACCCACTCCGCGACTTTCAGCCTCGAAGAGTCTCCCCATGCCAGCACGGGCAGCCCGCGCGCGTCGATCTTCAACAGCGCGATGTCCGTCATCGGATCGACGCCGACGACCTTGGCCTTCAGCTCGCGCTTGTCGGGAAGGACGATCGACACCTGCGCGCTCGCGTCGCCAACGACGTGATTGTTCGTCAGGACGTAGCCGTCGCTCGACACGATCACGCCGGACCCGAGGCTCTGGCTGATACGGTTGCTGTAGCCGGGGATTTCGTCCGGATCGCCGAAGAAGTACCGGAAGAGCGGATCGCCCGCGAACGGCGAGGCGGACTGCCGCTCGACGCGCAGCGACGAGATGTTCATGACGCTGGGTATTGCCCTGGCGGCGACCCCCGACAGGTCGGGGAGCCCGCCAATCGTGCCCGCGGCCGCGCTCGACGGCTGCACGGCTGTTGCGGGGACGGGAGCTGGCGCGGCGATCGATTCATCCGCGCTGCGCATCTTGCCGGTGAGGACCATGCCGGCAAAGAAGCCGGACGCGATGAAGACGCATGCCAGCAGCGCACGTCGAATCATGTCGGAATCCCCGTTACTTGACTTCGATCCTGCGGACGGCGGGCGCGATCTTCGGCAGCGTAATCGTGAGCACGCCATCGCGCAGATCCGCGTTGACGGTGTCGGCCGAAATCGTGTCACCGAACTCGAACGTACGGTGGAACTGTCCGTGGCCGCGCTCGACCTGATGATACCGGCGCGAATCAACGGCCTCGTGCCGCGCGCCCCGCAGGGTCAGACGGCCGTTCTCGACCGACAGATCGACCTCTTCGCGTTTGAGCCCGGGAAGTTCGACCGTCACGACGTAGCGGTCGTGGGTTTCGTAAACGTCTGTGGGAGGGGCCCACGCGGCCGACCCGTGCTGGGCCGCGAGCCGCTCCATCCGGTCCTGCCACGCCCGCAGGTCCCGCAAGGGGTCGCACGGCATGCGTCGATCGTAGCACTACGAGCCGCGGCCGGGCGAGGCATGCTAACATCGTGAGGTTTGGGCGCACGACCGGTGCGCGGCAGGGATCATGGCTTCGATTCAAGCGACACGACTGAAGAAGGGCATGCTCGTCAAGCTCGAGAACGACCTCTACCGGGTTCTCGACCTGCAGCACGTCACCCCCGGCAACCTGCGTGGATTCGTGCGTGCCAAGTTCCGGAACATCCGGAACGGCTCGCTCTCGGACCAGAAGCTGCGGTCGGAAGACTCTCTCGAACGCGCCGTCCTCGACGAGCGCGAGATGCAGTACCTGTACAAGGACGGCGACTCGTATCACTTCATGGACACGTCGACGTACGAGCAGCTGCACATCGACGCGGAAGTGCTCGGCGACGCCGCGAACTACCTCGTGCCCGACGCGACCATCACCGTCGAGTTCTACGGCGCCGAGCCGGTCGGCATCGAACTGCCGCAGGCCGTCGATCTGAAAGTCGTCGAGACGGTACCCGGCATCAAGGGTGCGACGGCGAGCGCCCAGGTCAAGCCAGCCACGCTCGAGACCGGTCTCGTCGTGCAAGTGCCGCCGTTCATCAACATCGGCGACGCGGTGCGCGTGAATACCGAAACGGGAGAGTATCTTCGGAAGATTTGAATCTTTGCGGGCATTTTTTCAACTCCCAATTCCCAACTCCCAATTCCCAATTCGACCTCGAATTCGGCGTCGGCCCTGAACAATCGGGAGTTGGGAATTGGGAGTTGGGAGTTGAGCATTGCCCGTCCACATATGGAGATCACCCACAGGCCCACCGGCGGCTGGATTGAAGTCATCGCCGGCAGCATGTTCAGCGGCAAGAGTGAGGAGTTGATCCGCCGTCTCCGCCGCGCCCAGATTGCCCGCCAGCGAGTCCAGATCTTCAAGCCGCGGATCGACGACCGTTACGGCGAGGACCACGTCACCTCGCACAGCGCCATGCGGATCGAAGCCGAGAACGTGTCGAGCTCGCGCGAGCTGCTGGAGAAAGTGCGCCCGGAGACCGACGTCGTCGGGATCGACGAGGGGCAGTTCTTCGATGTCGAGCTGCCCGCCGTGTGCACGACGCTCGCCGATCAGGGCAAACGCGTCATCGTCGCCGGGCTCGATCAGGACTATCTGGGCAAGCCGTTCGAGCCGATGCCGCAGCTGCTCGCGATCGCTGAATACATCTCGAAGACGCTGGCGATCTGCATGGTCTGCGGTGCGCCCGCCAACCACACGCAGCGGCTCGTCGCGAGCAGCGAGCGGGTGCTCGTCGGGGCGCAGGGCACTTACGAAGCGAGATGCCGGCATTGCTTCGATCCACGGCTCGGGCAGTAGGGTATCGTGGTGATTAACTCCCAACTCCCAATTCCCAACTCCCAATTCAGGTCCAACGCGCAGTTCAGGTCTAACCCCCGATCCCAACTCCCAAACTCCCAATCCAGGTCCAACTTCCGGTTCTCGACAGGCGCCCGTGGTCATCGATGACAGGCTGCTGCCGCGGCTGCTGATCTTCCTCGGTGCCGGGTTTCTCGTCCTGAACGTCCGCCTCTTCGCGCAGGTCATCCGCTATCGGCGCCTCCGTCGCACGTCGCTGCTGACATGGCCCGCCGTGCGTCCTCCGTTCTACCGGCTGTTCCTCGGCGTCGGAGCCCTGCTCGGCATCCTCATCGTCTACAAGCTTGCCGTGCTGCGTGTCTATCCCACGCAGGTATTCGGCGAAACGATGATGCTCGTGTATTACGTGTATGCGATGCCGATGAGCCTGGAGATCAGGCGCGGATTCTACGAGGACGGCGTGTGGACGGACGGTGGGTTCCTGCCGTATTCACGCATCGGGGGCCTGACGTGGCGCGAGGGACCGCCCGTCACGCTCGTGTTGATGTATCGCTGGAAGAATTTCGCGCGCCGGCTGACCGTTCCACATCGCCTCTATGGCGAGGCCCGACGCGTGTTGCGCGACAAGATCGCCGCGCACGACATTCATTTCACCGGCAAGACGCTCGACCTCGGAGCGCACGACGAACGCGACGATGTGTGAGCGTCATCGCATCCGCTCCAGGATCCAGCCAATGGGCCCGGTGCCGTGCGCCGTCGGATCCTTGAGCCAGTCCGGCGGTACGAGCCAGACGAACGCCAGGATGGCGATGACCATCACGTCGTACTGCCAGCTCGCGCGCTCGTAGGTCCAGAAGAATGCGTTCCACAGAATCCGGGCGGGCAGAGCGGCCGGGTTCTTCATGCGAGCGCCTCGCGGCTGTCGTGCCGCAGCTCGCGGTAGGTGTGGATCACGCGGTCGGCGACGGTGAAAATCGACAGCACCAGAATCACCCACAGCACGCCCGCCATCCGGTTCGTGAACGCGCCGATCATGAAGAGCACGATCCGCTCGGGGCGCTCCATGAAACCGACCTTGCACTTTGCGATGAGCGACTCCGCGCGTGCGCGGGTATAACTGGTCATGATCGCGAACATCATCGCGAGCGACGCGACCATCACGTAATCGGTACGGCCCATGTGCGAGTACAAATAAATGAGGCCGATGAAGAGCGCGATGTCCGAGAAGCGGTCGATGACCGAATCCCAGAACCCCCCGAACTTGCTGACGGCGGAGAGCTCGACTGCGACCTTGCCGTCGATGAAGTCGAAGATGTTGGCGACCACCATGATGATCCCCGCGACCACGAAATGGCCCGACGCGAGTTCGGCGGCCGCCGCCACGTTGATGAGCACGCCGACGAAGGTAAGAATGTTCGGGTGGATCCGGAGCGCGACGCACGCATTGATGATCGCGCGCAGCGGAAACATGCAGATCCGCCCGATGAGCCCGGTGAAGGTCATGCCGCTGGTATAATGAAGGGTTCAGACGTTCGACGAAAACGTCACAGTGTAGTCTATGCCGATCCAGGACCTCAAGGCCCAGATCGCCCGCCTGCCGGAGCAGCCCGGGGTCTATCTCTATTACAACGACTCGGGGGAGACTCTGTACGTCGGGAAGGCGCGGGTGCTGCGCGATCGCGTGCGGAGCTATCTCGGGGCGCAGGGGATGAGTCCGCGTCACGACGCGCTGCTGCGTGAAGCGGCCCGCCTCGAGACGATCGTCACCGACTCCGTCGTCGAGGCGCTCGCCCTCGAAAACCACCTGATCAAGCAGCGGGCGCCAAAGTACAACATCCTCCTCCGCGACGACAAGAACTATCCCTACCTGCAGCTCACGACCGGAGAATCATTTCCCCGCGTGCTCGTCGCACGGCGGGTCGAAAAAGACGACCATTACTACGCGGGTCCGTTCATGCCCGCCAAGCTTGGCCGCCGGACGATGGAGTTGACGCACCGCCTGTTCGGCATTCGCTCGTGCAACGAGATCATCACGGGTGAACGCGGGCGGCCGTGCCTCGAATACGACATCAAGCGATGCATCGCGCCGTGCGTGCGCGAAATCTGCGCAGCCGAGGAGTATGCCGTGGCCGTCCAGCACACACGACTGTTTCTCGAAGGCCGCAACGACGAACTCGTGGAACGCCTGACGCGCGACATGACGGAGGCATCCGGCGAGGAGCGCTTCGAGCGGGCGGCGCAGCTGCGCGACGCGATCAGAGTGATCGAGACGCTGCGTCATCGGCAGCAGAAGATGACCGGGACCGAGCTGGGCGACCGAGATGCCTTCGGTCTCAAAGTGGGGCCTGCCGGCGCCGTCGTCCAGGTGTTTCAGGTCCGTGGCGGAAAGGTCCTCGAGCGTTCCGAGCTGGTCACGGACGCGCCGTCGGGCGATGCGATGTCGTCCGAGCAGGATGTCCTGCAAGCTGCGATCGAGCAGTTCTACGACGACCGCGAGGCGCCGCCCGAGATCCACCTGCCGATCCAGCTGAGTGCTCAGGACACCGAGATGCTGGAGGCCTGGCTGACGGATCGATCCGCGCACCGTGTGCGGCTGCTGGTGCCCCGCCGCGGCGAAAAGCGTGGCCTGCTGGAACTCGCGGCACGCAACGCGAACGTCGCCTACCAGACGCGGTTCAACGAGAACGTCGCGGCGCATTACGACGCGCTGGAAACGCTGCGCGTGGTGCTGTCCCTGCCCGCGATCCCGCGCCGGATCGAGTGCTTCGACATTTCGACGATTCAGGGCAGCGAAACCGTCGCTTCGATGGTGGTCTGCGAGGACGGCCGCATGAAGCGGAGCGAGTATCGGAAGTTTCGGATTCGAGGACAGAAATCCGACCCGGCATCCGCCTTCCACGACGACTTCGCCTCCATGCGGGAGGTCGTGCTGCGGCGGTATCGGAAAGTCATGGAGACCGGCGGGCCGTTTCCCGACCTGATTCTCATCGACGGCGGAAAAGGGCAGCTCGGGGCGGCTTACGCCGCGCTGGAGGAGCTCGGGCTCTCGCGTCTGATGGCGGTCGGCATCGCGAAGAAAGAAGAGCTGCTGTTCACCCGCGAACGTGACGAGCCCATCGCGCTCGCGGAGGACGGCCCTGCGCTGTTGTTGATTCGCCGGATACGGGACGAGGCGCACCGGTTTGCGGTCACGTTCCACCGCGCGTCGCGCGCAAAGCGCGATCTGCGATCGGACCTGGATCGGATTGGGGGCATCGGCCCCCGCCGCCGCAACGCGCTGCTGCGCGCGTTCGGGAGCCTGGCCGGCGTCCGGCGCGCGAACCGCGAGGAACTCACGGCGGTCGTCGGCGCGAAATGCGCGGACGCCGTCCTTGCGCATTTCGCAAATTCTTGAACAATCAGTAGTTTCCGCGTATCCTTAACCGTCCTGTTCGCCCCTTGACTATCGATTTTCTTGCCGTGGCCATCGGCTTCGGCGTGCTCCTGCTGTCGCTGACGATTCATGAAGCCGCCCACGCGTGGACGGCGGATGCACTCGGCGATCCCACTGCTCGCCTGCTGGGGCGCGTGTCCCTGAATCCGCTCGCGCATATCGATTTGATCGGCACGATCATCCTGCCGCTCGTCGCGGCACTCAGTCACATTCCAATCATCGGGTGGGCCAAGCCGGTGCCGGTGAACTCGCGCAACCTGAGACATCCGCGCCGCGATTTCATGCTGGTCGCGGCGGCGGGTCCCGTGAGCAACCTCCTGCAGGCGCTGGCCGCCGCCATCGTGCTTCGCGTCATGGTCGCGCTGGCCCATGGCGACGTCGGCGGCCTGCTGCTCAATGCGCTGCTGACGGCCGTGGAAATCAATCTCCTGCTGGCGTTCTTCAACCTGATCCCCGTGCCGCCCCTCGACGGCGGCAACGTGCTGCTGGGTCTGCTCCCGCCGCGCGCAGCCGCCGCCTTCGCGCAGCTTCGCCAGTACGGGTTCGTGGTGCTCTATGCGCTGCTCCTGAGCGGGATCGCCTCGGCGATGATCATGCCGCCGACGAATCTGTTTATGAGGATCCTCCTTCCGTGAAGCCGCGCGTTGTCTCCGGTATGCGCCCGACCGGCAAGCTCCACCTGGGACATCTCGTCGGCGCGCTGAGCAACTGGGTTGCTCTCCAGGACAAGTACGACTGCTTTTACTTCGTTGCCGACTGGCACGCGCTGACGAGCGAGTACGAGAACACGGGTCCGCTCGTCGATTACGCGTACGACATGGTGGTCGATTGGATCGCCGCCGGACTGGATCCGGAGAAGAGCACGTTCTTCGTTCAGTCGCTCGTTCCGGAACACGCCGAGCTGTTCGTGCTGCTGTCGATGGTCGTGCCCGTGCCGTGGCTCGAACGAGTCCCGACGTACAAGGAACAGCAGGAGAACCTGAAGGAAAAGGATCTCTCGACGTTCGGCTTTCTCGGATATCCGCTGCTCCAGACAGCGGACGTCGCCATGTACGACGCGCGCTTCGTCCCTGTCGGCGAGGACCAGGTGGCGCATCTCGAACTGGCCCGCGAGGCGGTGCGCCGGTTCAACAACTTCTTCAAGGCCGACACGCTCGTCGAGCCTCAGCCGCTGCTCACGAAGATGTCGCGGCTGCCAGGCCTCGATGGCGATCGGAAGATGAGCAAGAGCCTCGGCAACACGATCCTGCTCTCCGACGACGCCGAGATGGTGACCAGACGGGTGCGGTCGATGTATACGGATCCCAAACGCATCCGGGCGGATATACCGGGCACGGTGGAGGGCAATCCTGTCTTCACCTATCACGACACTTTCAATCCGGATACCGCTGAAGTCGACGACCTCAAGACCCGTTATCGTGAGGGACGTGTCGGCGACGTCGAAGTGAAAATGAAACTCGCGAAGGCGCTGAACGCGCACCTCGATCCGATCCGCGCCCGCCGCGCGGACCTCCTGGCCCGCCCCGATTACGTCAAGGACGTGCTGCACGACGGATCGCGGAAGGCGCGCCGCATCGCCTGCGAGACGATCGAACGTGCACGGTCGGCCGTCAACCTCCGCTACGAGTAGGTCTGACCATGGAACAGGAATTTGAGTCGATCCTCGAGGCGTATCCGGTCCGCCTGCAGAATTTCGAGGGTCCGCTCGATCTGCTGCTGCACCTCATCAAGACGAACGAGGTCAGCATCTACGACATTCCCATCGTCCTCATCACGTCGCAGTACATGGAGTACATCGACGTGATGCAGGAATTGAACCTGGATGTCGCCGGCGAGTTCCTGGTGATGGCGGCGACCCTGATTCACATCAAGTCGCGGATGCTGCTGCCGCGGCCCGACCCGACGCAGGACGATCCGGAAGAGGATCCGCGCGAAGCGCTCGTGCGGCGCCTGCTGGAACACCAGAAATTCAAGGCGGCCGCCGAACTGCTGCACGAACGCGAGACGCTCCGGAGCGCGCAGTGGACACGCCCGGACGGCCCGATCGCGCGGATCGCCGGTGAACCGCCGGAGCCGGAGGTCGAAGTCGATCTGTTCAGCCTCATCTCGGCATTCCGCGCCGTGGTCGAACGCGCGAAGGCAAGGCCGAAGATGTATCTGCCGACCGAGCAGATCCCGATCGAGGAGCGCATCGAGCAGCTGCTCTCACGCTTGTCGGAAACGGAGGCTTGCGGGTTCGAGGATCTGTTCGCCGACATCCAGACCAGAGCCGGACTGGTGGTGACGTTTCTCGCAATTCTCGAGATGATCCGGCTGAAATTGATCCGCGTATTCCAGGGCGGCAATCTCGCGCCCATCCGCGTTTACAAGCGGGCGCGGCCCGCCGATGCGCCGCGACCCCTGCACGATCCGGAGCAGGTGCACGCCGAGCGCACGGCGAAGACCGAGCTTCTCGCCGAACGGGACGAATAGAAAGTCACGAGCATGTCAGACCACCTGAAGCCAATCATCGAAGCCTTGATCTTCGCATCGCCTGAACCGCTGACGCCAAAGCAGCTGTACAAGCTGCTTCCGGAGGAGCCTCGTGATGACGTGGATGGGGCGCTCGCATCGGTGCGCGCCGACTACGATCGCCCCGGCGGCCTGCAGATCGTGGAGGTCGCGGGCGGATTCCAGCTCACCACCCGGCCGGAGCTGCACGAATGGGTGCGCAAGCTGTTCCACGAGCGCACCACGCAGAAGCTCTCGGTGCAGGCGCTCGAAACGCTGGCCGTGATCGCCTACCGCCAGCCGGTGACCGCGCCCGAGATCGCGGAGATCCGCGGCGTCAGCAGCAGTACCGGCGTGCTCTCCACGTTGATCGAGCGTAAACTCGTGAAGACCGTCGGCCGCAAACCGGTCGTGGGTCGTCCGTTCATGTACGGCACCACGCGCGAGTTCCTCGAGCGGTTCGGCCTCAACGAGATCTCCGACCTGCCCAAGGTCGACGAGCTAGCCGACGCGCTCGGATTCGAGCTGCCCGCCGCGCTGGGACAGCCTCCCGAGCTCGCCTCGCCGCTGCCGTTCGAGGTGAGCCGCGAGAATTAGCGAATTGGTGACCGGGTGAGTTGGTGAATCCAGTGCATTGAGACCATCGTCACCATTTCACCTCACGGATTCGGTAATTTGCAGGCGCGCCGCAGGCGCGCGACTTCCCCCGGCGTCAGCTCGCGCCAGTACCCGGTCGTCAGCCGTTCGTCGGCAATCGGACCGATGCGGATCCGCCGCAGGCGGATCACGGGATGGCCGACGGTCTCGAACATGTTGCGCACCTGGCGCTGCCGTCCTTCGTGCAGCGCGATCCGGATGATCGCCTGATCCTCGCGCGCTTCCATCAGTTCGAGGCGCGCGGGCGCCGTCCGCCGGTCATCGACGACGACTCCGCGGGCGAGCCGATCCAGCGCGTGCCGATCCGGCAGGCCGCGCACGCGGGCTTCGTACACGCGCTCGACCTCGTGTCGGGGATGTGTGAGCCGTGCCGCCAGCTCGCCGTCGTTCGTCAGGAGCAGCAGACCCTCCGAATCGTAATCGAGGCGGCCGACTGGGTAGACGTACTCGCGAACGCCCTTCAGGAGGTCCATCACCGTCGGGCGCCCCTGCGGATCGCGGCGCGTTGTCACGTATCCGCGCGGCTTGTTGAGCAGAATGTAGCGCAGCCGGCGCTGTGCATGGACGCGACGGCCGTCTACCCGCACGTCGTCGCGCTCGAGATCGGCTTTCGTTCCGAGTTCCGTGATGACGACCCCGTTGACGCTCACCCTGCCCTCGCGAATGAGGTCCTCGGATAGCCGGCGCGATGCTATGCCGGCCATCGAGAGCAGCTTCTGCAGCCGCTCGGCACTCCTGCTGTCCGACTTCAACTGCGCAGCTGTTCCTCCGCCTCTTTCCGGCCTTTTGTCTTCCTTCCTGTACCTTTCTTTGGTCACGAAAAAAGTCTACAACCCCGCTGGCCGGTTCCGGCCGCGTTTTTGTCCGGTTCCGGACATTTCGGGGCGAGTGCTGCACGGGAAACAGAAGGAAAGTCCACAGATTCACGATGGTATGGTTACTGCTCGAATGAATCCCGTGGATTCCGTGCTGCAGGATCTGCGTTACGCGGTCCGCCGGTTGTGGGCGTCACCCGGGTTGACCCTCGCCGTTTCGTTCACACTTGCTATCGGGATTTGCGGCACCGCTGCGACTTTCAGCGTGGTCGACGCCGCAATCCTTCGTCCGCTCCCGTTCGCCGATCCGGCGTCGGTCGTGAGAGTGCGCGAAGTCACGCCGGAAGGGCAGCCTTTCAGCGTGTCCGAACCGGACTACCTCGATCTCGCGCAGCGGTTGCACACGATTTCGTCCATTGCCGCGATGAAGCCGTTGCAGGCGACGCTCACCGGCGCCGGCGACGCCACCCGCGTTGAAGCGGCGGCGGTGACGGCCACACTGTTTCCGATGCTCGGCGTGAGCCCCGTCGGCGGCCGGCTGTTCACGAACGATGACGAACACCCAGGGAGCGCGAGCGTTGCCATCGTCAGCGAAGCGCTGTGGCGGCGTCGTCTGCACGGCGATCCCGGAGCGGTAGGGCGGACGATCGTCCTCGACGGTTCGCCGGTGGCGATCGTGGGCATTCTGCCGAACCGCGGCGTCGTGCCGGCGGTCGACGTCTGGGTACCGCTGGCGCCGTCGATGGCGCGCGATCGCACCGACAAGTGGCTGGATGTCGTTGCGCGGGTGAAACCGGGATACAGCGCCGCTGCCGTCACCGAAGATGCGGCGACGGTGATCGGCGAGCTGGCCGCCGAGCATCCCGAGCTGCGCATGTGGAGCGCGCAGGCGGAGACGATCGACGACTGGCTGATCGGGCCCGGCGTCCGCCGCACGATGTGGGTGCTCGCCGGCGCGGTCGTGGCGCTGCTCGCGCTCGCGTGCGCGAATATCGCCGGTCTGCTCATGAGCCGCATGCCGGTGCGCCGGTTCGAAATGGGCATCCGTGGCGCCCTGGGCGCCGGCCGGGCGCGGTTGATTCGTCAACTGCTGACGGAACATCTGCTGCTCGCCGTCGTGGGCGGCGCGATCGGACTTCTCGGAGCGGAGTGGACGGTGACGGGCCTGTCGGCGCTCCTCTCGGGCGTGCTTCCGCTCGGACGCGTGGCGCAGATCGACGGGCGCGTCGTCGGCGTCACCGCGCTGATCGTGTGCGTGGCGACGCTGCTGTTCGGCACGGTGCCCGCGTTTCACGCAGCGCCGGCTGAAGTCGCCTCGACACTCCGATCCGGCGGCCGGGGAACGACGCGCCGCAGCCGGCGGTGGTCGAACGGGCTCGTGACGGTGCAGGTTGCGCTGGCGATGGTGCTGCTCGCCGGCTCGTTCCTCTTGATTGGCAGCCTCGCGCGATTGTCGCTGGTAGATCCCGGCTTTCACGCGCGCGGAGTGTTGACCGTGCCGCTCTCGCTCGCGGCGCCGCGCTACTCGGATGAACGGCGGATCGTATTCTTCGATGCTCTCGGAGACCGCCTGGCGGCGACCCCTGGGGTCGAGGCGGTCGGTGCAACGGCCACGAATCCGTTTCGCGAATGGGGATTTGCAAACGACGTCACACCCGAGGAGCGCAAAGCCGACGCTCCTCCAAGCGGATTGATGCAGGCCGGATGGCGCAGCGTGACGCCCGGGTTCTTCGATGCGCTCGAGATTCCGGTGATCGCCGGCCGGACGTTCACGCCGGCCGACCGCGATGGCCGCGAGCCCGTGGCGGTGATCTCCCGCGGTCTGGCTGACCGATTGTGGCCGCGCGAAACCGCCGTCGGCCGCCGGTTTTACTGGGGCGGACTCGACGGATCGCCGAGAACGGTCGTCGGCGTGGTTGGCGACGTACGTGATACGCGGCTTGATTCGCCGCCAACGCCGCTGGTGTACCTGCCATACGCGCAGGTCCCGATGGAGGGAATGACCCTGCTCGTTCGCGCTCGCGCCGGGACGCCCGGCCTTTCGGAAGCGATTCGCCAGGCCGTTCGGACGCTCGATCCTTCCCTTCCGGCTGACGAGATCGAGTCGCTCGACGCGAACCGCCAGCGTGCCGTGTCGGCGCCGCGCTTCCGCGTCGTCATGCTCGGCACGTTCGGTGCCGTGGCGCTCGCACTTGCAGCGCTCGGATTGTATGGAACGGTGGCGTTCACGGTCGCACAGCGCTCGCGCGAGATTGCGATTCGTGTGGCGCTTGGCGCGCCGCCCGCGCAGATCGTCCGTTTGTTCTTTCGTGACGGGGCAGCGCTGGCCGTCGCAGGAACCGCTGCCGGTCTTGCGATTGCGTGGGGCGCCGCCGGCATTCTGCGCGCGCTGCTCTTCGAGACGCCTGCGCGCGATCCCCGCGCGTTCCTTCCTGCCGCCGCGCTCCTCGTCGGCGTCGCCGTTCTGGCGAGCTATGTGCCCGCGAGACGCGCGACCCGTGTGGATCCCATCGCCACGCTGACGCGCGACTGACGTCTTCACTCCACCAGGACAGCGTTCCAGAAATCTACCAGTCGCCAGAGCGCGACCGCCGTCGAGTGGCGGTCGACCTCCGCGTGCGTGATGAGCGGCGACAGAAGGACCCGCACCGTGCGTCCCTCGCCGCGGAGCGTCGACGCAAGCAGGGTCGATTCGACGGCGGGCACCACGTTGTCGGTCGTACCGTGCAGGAGAAAGACGGGGCACGCCGGCGGTGTCGAGCGGTCGGGCGACAGCGCGGGATCACCGCCGAGGTCCGGGACGTATGGCAGGAGCACGGGGCCGAGCATCGCGACGTCGCGCTTGTTGACGTAGTCCATGTACGTTCTCGCCGGCTCGGGAAGTGCGGCCTCGAGATCCTTCGCGTGTGCGAATTCCTGCGCGGCGGCCGTCTTGTCGATCATGTCGAGGCGCGAGGCTTCGAGGAAGGCCAGAATGGCTGCGCGCAGCGGCTGCACCTGTCGCGCCGGCACGACGCGCGGCGCGGCGCCGAGCAGTACCACCGCAAGTCCGTAGTCGTGTGGCGGTCGCGACGCGCCGTCGGGCTGGATTCCGGTGCAGAGATACTTCAGCGTGCGCGGAAGATCGCCGTGGCCGCCGAGCGACAGCACGAACGCGAGCCGGTCGCGGATGCCCGGCCGTCCCGCCGCTGCGATCGCCAGGCCGCCGCCGAAACTGATGCCCATCAACCCGATGCGTCCGTCGCCCGCGCGGTATTCCGGGCGGCTGAGGCTCCACGTGGCCGCGTCTTCGATCATGTCGGTCGTCCGCGGCGTGATCGCGTAGGCCTTCAGATCCGGAAGTTCGACGCTGATGACGATGCGGCCCTGCGCGGCGAGATCGTTGGCGAATCCCACGAGGCGCGGCTCGTCGATGCCGCTCGCGTGGACGCCGGGCACGAGCAGGATCGTCCGGCCGAGTACCTGCGCAGGACGATAGACATAGGCGCGCAGCGTGCCGCCGCGCCAGGGCACCGCGGCTTCTCCGGGCACACGCGTGACGCTCTGCGACTCGAATGCCGCCGCCCGACGGAGAAGTCCTTGCGCGTCGGTCGCTTCGATGATGAACGCGGCGCCGTGCCGGTAATGCGCGACCGCGAACGCCACGATTGCGGCCAGGATTACGGCCGCGGCGGCCGCGCGCTTCAGCAGTGTGCGCATGCCTGTTGCGGGATAATACCAACTGTGCAGAAACGCCTGATCGTCGCGATCGACGGGCCGTCCGGCGCGGGCAAGGGAACGGTGGCTCGCGCCGTCGCGTCGAGGCTCGGCTACCGCCACATCGACACGGGTGCGATGTATCGGGCGGTGGCGTGGAAAGCACGAGCGGATGGGATCGATCTCGAGGACGAGCAGGCCGTCGCGGCAGTTGGCGAGCGCGCCCGTTTCGATCTCGAAGATGGCAGGGTCGTGATCGACGGGCACGATGTCGCGGCAGCGATCCGCACGCCGGACATGGATGCGGCCGCGGCCGCCGTTGCGCGGCATCCCGGCGTCCGCCGCGTGCTCGTCGCACGTCAGCGCGAGTACGGAACAGAGGGCGGCATTGTCATGGAAGGCCGGGACATCGGCACGGTGGTGTTCCCCGATGCCGACGTGAAGATCTATCTCGACGCCTCGCCGGAGGAGCGCGCGCGGCGCCGCGCCGCGGACCCGGCGCACGGCGCGCACAGCGTGCGCATTGCCGAGGTCGCGACGGCGCTGGCCGAACGCGATCGCAGCGACAGCACTCGCGCGGCCTCACCGCTGGCCATCGCGCCGGACGCGGTCCTGCTCGACACCACCGGCATGCCGCTCGACGTCGTCATCCAGCGCGTGCTCGAGATCGTCGCGTCCGCGTAGCGCGCACTTCGGTTGCGCGATTCAGTTGCTCGTCAGATCGAACTCACCGCGTGGGCGCCGTCCTGGCTGCCGGCGTGCTTGCCAGTATCAGCGCCTGCGTCGCCCAGTTCGTCGCGGCGGCGGAAATGAATTGATCTTTCCCGTAGGGGAAGCCGGCGTCGAAGTACGGCTGGATCGGGACCGCGCGTGTCGCGACGTGCCATGAGCCGTCCCCGAACTGGGTCCTGAGCAGGAACTGCATGCCGCGTCGGATGACGGGGGCTTTCGGTGTCATGGCGCCGCTGCTCAGCAGCGCCACGAGCGCCTGGCCCGTCGCATACGCGTCGCTTTCCGTCGTCGACAGTTGCGCCCAGCCGCCATCGGCCCGCTGTGTGGCGACGAGATCCCGCGCAGCAGCCGCGATGAGCGCATCGTGGCCCCCGGCCCAGTGCAGACCGAGTATCTGATACGCGCGGTCGTGGGTGGAGTTCGGCGTGGCCTGTGCGAGCCACGCGGCTGCTTTTGCCAGCGCCGCGTCGGCTTTGGAACGCTGGGCCGGCGGAGCAAACGCTTGAACGGCGCGCAACGAGACAGCGGTCGATTGGATGTCGCCGGACGCGATCGGCGGTCGGTGCCCAAAAATCGGCCAGCGGCCGTCGGCCTGCTGCTGACGCAGAACGAAGCCGACCATGGCGTCCGTCGCCGCGTTTCCAGGCTGGTGCTCGTCCGCCAGCCCAATCAGGATCTCGCTGATGGTGTCGTGATCGCCTGGGATCCCCTGTATCTGCAGCACACGTTCGCGCCAGTCGTCGAGATAGGCACTGATGCGGGCGCGCTGCTGCGTGGCGACGGTCTCGTTCACGCCGACGCCGCCGCTGCGAGCCGTCGCAACCGTCGTGGCCGTCATCGCATTGTTGTGGCACGACACGCAGCCGGCGCGGTCGAGGAACCGAACGTCCGACTGCTGGAGGAGCGGAAGGCTCCTGCGGACCGCTTCCGCCGCGGAATGCGCCGGCGCAAACGCGGGGATCGTCGCCGCCGCCGGAACAGGCGTTTCCGTGACGCCCGCATTCGTCAGTATCGGGATGAGCGGCGAGCGCCCATGCTGGCGCGCGACGTCGAGTGCGGTCTCGCCATTCGGGCCGCGAGCCCTCACGTTCGCGCCGCGGTCGATGAGCGCCTGCACGACGTCGATCGACTGCGCGTCGGAAGCGGCCGCGAGCACGAGCATCGGGTACCCGGTTGGACTCGTGGCGTTCGGGTCCGCCCCATGCGACAGGAGGAACGGCGTCGCCAGCGCCGGCCCGAGCGGCGGCCCGGCGATGATCATCGCCGCCGTCACGAACGGCGCCGGCGTTCTGGGCAGGAGGGCTTCGATGCACGCGTCGCAGTGCGCTCGCAACGAGAACGCCAGCGGCCCTGGACCGGCGGCGGCCACGTCCGCCCCGCGCTCGATCAGCAGAGAAATCATCGCGGCATCTCCCTGCTTGGCCGCCTCTGCAAGGGGCGTCGTCTCGGCCTGCAGTCCGGGCGCATGGTCTGAGGGGTTCGCACCGTGGTCGAGGAGATAGGCGACGGCCTCATGGTTGCCGCGAATACCGGATGCGATGATGACTGCGGTCCGATGGTTGTCCGATCGGGCGGTGACGTTTGCGCCGTGCTCGACGAGGAGCCGCGTTTTCTCGAGATCATCGACCGCGCGCATCAGCGGCGTGGCGCCCGCATCGTTTGTGACGTTCGGCCTGGCCCCTGCCTCGAGCAGCACGCGAACGAGCGCGGCGTCTCCATACTGCGACGCCATCATCAGCGGGGTGTCGCCGCCGGGACCGCGCAACGTCGAGACGTTTGGATTGCCCTCAATCGCAGCGACAAACCCGCGCCGGTCGCCGGCTCTGAGCGCGTCGAACGCCGTGACGGCCGCAGGGTCCGGCGGCACGGCGGGCGTGTCGCCCGAGAGATCGTCCGGCCACGGCGCGCCTTGATCGATCCACCGCTTGATGATGTCGATTTGTTCGGGCGCGAGCGGATCGCGCTTGAAGGGCATCCGCGCACCGTAGCGGGTGCCGATCAGCCTCAAATACAACCGGCTCGATTGCGCGCTGCCGCGGCCGATCACGGTCATCGTCCCGCCCCGCAACGCAGCGCTCCGGCGATCGAGCCTGAAGCTGTTCATCTGCTTGTCGTCGCCGTGGCACTCGATACAGTGCTGCTGGAAGATCGGACGCACGTCGCGCGCGAAGTCGACGCGCGAGTCGTTCGCAGGAGTGGAGGGAGCCTGTCGAGAGAGGAGCGTGACGGATGCCGCGCTCAGAAACGCGAGGACCGCCGCCGACCGAAGAAGAGCGCGCATCCGTGCACCTCCCGATGCGCGCTCATCGTAACGCTAAACGCGTCAATCCCGATCGCGATAATCCTCCGAGGATGCCGGATCGAGTTCCCAGCGATGCTTGTCGCGCTTGGCGATCTTGTCTGACGCCTTCAGCTCTTCATTATCTTGATACTCGATGCCGAGAGCGCGGCCGATGTCGTCCACCACATCCTGGTCGGGTGTCGGATTGTCGCCTCCGGGGGCTTCGTCGCCCACCGCGTAGGCGTCTTCCCAGTCGGCGTCGACATCCCCGCCTGTCATCGCAGGGCTGGTCTCGGTGTGCTGGCGCCGCGCCTCGCGCATTTCGGCCCGGCCGGTTCGCGCGGCCGACGCGCGCCGATCCATGTTGAGGCTCGACGGCGGCTCGGGGACCATTTCCTCGATGTCGCGAAGTTGACGACGCTGCCGCTCCAGCGCCGGCACATGGCGGCTGTCGCCGGCGCCTGCCGGCGTGCCGGTCGAGCGAATCGTCCGCATCGGGTTCGTTCGTCCCTTTACGGTGCGGCCGGTTTCCGGCGTCTGTGCGAGTTCGC
>Ga0310811_10001360_pt1 | contig 30904 bp, 28 predicted proteins | sample YCmetagenome_FD_207642 | JGI IMG/M metagenome (GOLD analysis project Ga0310811, IMG submission 207642) | Soil microbial communities from experimental microcosm in Duke University, North Carolina, United States - YC | ecosystem: Engineered > Artificial ecosystem > Soil microcosm > Unclassified ...
CAAGGATTCCATAGAATATCGCTGTATCCCCAACCAGATGGCCATGGATCTGAAGAGTGCAAGGGAGACCTTCTTCCAGCTGGTGAATGATCTATCGCACAATGGCCAGGAGAAAAAGACTCCTCATTCAACTCAATACAAGAATGTTTTGCAGGACTATTGCGAAACTCAAATAGAAACTTTTTTGCCACAAACTGCAATAGTGCCAGCCCCGCAAATTGGGGGCCCGGTCACTGCTGCTCTTCTCTCCAATTATACTCCCACTGCTGAAATGCCACCCGATCAGGCAGCTGCCTAAGTCTAAGCTGGATGATCGCCTCAATGACTGATTGTTGTGGCTGATCGTCGACACGTATTTACCGACCGGAGGCAATAACCGGTCATTCAGTAGTTCTCAAAAAGCATTTGATGAAGGATCTCAGCGGCAGCGGGCTTACGGAGTCAGCGCATAGGATGCACTATATTCTGCGCATTGCATCTGCTATGTGTTTTATCGGCCACGGTGTTTTTGGCATTATTACCAAACCCATCTGGTGTAATTATTTTGCCGTATTCGGCATCGGTCATGATTTGGCGTACACGCTTATGCCGGTCGTCGGTACGGTGGACATAACCATGGGCCTTATCCTATTATTTTATCCTATCCGGGTTATTCCGGCCTGGCTTGTTGTCTGGGGGATCGTGACCGCGTCGATGCGTCCTCTCTCTGGCGAGCCTTTTGCCGAGATGATCGAACGCGCCGGCAATTTTGGCGCGCCGCTGGCCCTGCTGATGCTGGGCGGGACGGCGATGTGGGGAGCCGGGAGTGCGGCGGGTTCGGGGAGCGGAGTAGCCGGAGCGAGAGGTGGAGAGGTCATGTCCAAAATTCGTTACTGGTTTTCCCGTCTCGATCCCAATCCTCAGCCCGATGCCCGGACCATTTCGCGGGTCGCCCTTTGTCTGCGGATAGTTGTCTTCCTGCTCCTGGTGGGGCATGGCTGGCTCAACCTGACCGAAAAGAAGGGGCTGATACAACAGTATACGAATCTCGGCTTTTCGAACCCGGCGAATACTGCGTTGTTTGCAGGGATGTTTGAAATACTGGCAGGGTTGGCCATTCTTATCCGGCCTGTGCGGCCTCTGCTCGTCGCCCTGTTCATCTGGAAAATGGGGACGGAGCTTTTCTATCCGAAATATGAAATAGTTGAGTGGGTCGAACGGGGCGGCAGTTATGGCGCCCTGCTGGCTCTTTATTTTGTCCTTGGAAAAAGCAGCGTCCGGGATACATCTAACCAACATAAACTGGCTTTATAAAACCTTTACGGCTATGAACCAGGGCTGTAATCATACTAACAAAACTTAAAAAAATGAGAAAGATCGTATTTGCGTTTTTACTGCTGGCAGGAATAACAGGATATAACAAAGTGGCTGCACAGGGATGTGTCGCGATCCGTAGTACAGGCGGATTCTGCGAGGCGGGCGGCGTGGAGCATGTGGATTCGATCAGTAAATGGCAGTTCAGCGCCAATAACCGGTATTTCAAGTCCTTTCGGCATTTTGTCGGAACGGACGAACAAAAGCAGCGGCAGGTACTGGGTACAGAAGTGATCAATCATCAATATACTCTTGACATGGCGCTGTATCGCCTGCTGAATCCCCGCTGGTCCCTGATGCTGGATGTGCCCATTGCTGCCAATTCCCGTTCATCCCTGTACGAACACAATAACCTTGGCCGGTTCGTCACACATTCATTTGGAGTTGGCGACATCCGCCTTGCAGCGTATGCCTGGGTGATCGATCCAGTAAAGATGCCCAAAGGAAATGTGCAGGTTGGTCTGGGGCTCAAGCTGCCAACAGGAAGTTATAATTACTCTGATTATTTTCATCTTACGGACAGCACCAAGCGACTTGGCGCTGTAGATCAGTCCATTCAGTTGGGTGATGGCGGCACAGGCATTACCCTGGAATTAAACGCGTTTTACAATATCTCGCATTCTGTCGGTTTCTACGGTAATTTCTATTATCTCAGCAACCCCCGTGAAGTCAATGGCACTTCGACTGCACGTGGAGGCACGGCTTCCGCTACCGCAGTCAAGAATGGCAGTGACGTCATGAGTGTTCCGGACCAATGGATGGCCCGTGCCGGTGTCAATGTAATGACAGGTCATTGGAGCTTTTCCGCAGGTGTTCGTGATGAGTGTCTGCCTGTTCACGATCTCGTCGGGGGCAGCAATGGTTTTAGGAGACCGGGATATATCATCTCTGCTGAACCTGGGGTAACCTACACCTTCTCTAAAGTATCGGTGTATGCATTCGTTCCGGCCGCTATCGTGCGCAATCGCACACAAAGTGTTCCGGACAAGATAACGACCCAGCTGACCAAAGTCGTGACACACGGAGATGCCGCGTTTGCCGATTACGTGGTTAATATAGGCATGAATATCCGGTTCTAAACCGCAACATTTAAAACTATCAACATGCAAATTCTTACGGAGCCTATTGGAAGTATTCCCCGTCCAGTGGAACTGGTCGAAGGACTCAAAGCTTTTTCCGCAGGAGATGTAACAGCAGTTGAATTAGATATTTTATTTGACAGGGCTTTAAAGGACACGATCCGGCGATTTGAAGCGACCGGCTCGCCGGTCATCACGGATGGGGAGCAGACAAAACCAAGTTTTGCCACCTATCCTCTCAGTGGTTCCAAACAGCTGGACCCGAATGGAGTGGTCATCCCTTTTGAAGATGGCCATACCCGTCAGCTGCCCAAACTAAATGCTGGTCCTTTTGCTTACGGGGCCTATGCGGGCGACTATGTAAAGCGGGCTTCGGGTCTGACAAAGCTTCCGCTGAAACAAGCCGTGATCTCGGCTTCGGCGCTGAGTCTGCTTTATCCCGGGGAAGGTCTGGAAGGATATTCGAGAGAACAGTTCATAAACGACCTGGCTGCGGAACATGAAAAGGACATCCGCTCCTGTTTCGCAGCCGGCGCGTATAATGTCCAGATCGATTTTACGGAGGCCCGGCTTTCTCTCAAGCTGGACCCGTCAAAAGGATTGCTGCGGTCGTTCGTTGCATTGAACAACGAAGTATTAGGCCGCCTGCCCGAAGAGTGGCGTCAGCGGATCGGCGTGCATTCCTGTCCTGGCGGAGATCATGATTCGACCCACAGCGCGGATATCGGGTATGCCCAGCTGCTGCCGCTGTTATTCGAGCTGAATGCGACCAATTTTTATCTTCAGTACGCAAGCGAAAAGAGGAGGACGGAAGTGCTGGAAGCGATCCGGGAAAATCTGCGGCCCGGCCAGCGTGTTTTTATCGGGGTTACGGATGTGCTGAATCCCCGGATCGAATCGCCAGAAGAAATCCGCGACCTTATTCTTGAAGCGACCGAATATATCCCGCCGGCACAGCTGGGGACAACGGACGATTGCGGTTTTTCACCTTTTGCGGATGACCTGTCTACCAGCCGGGACATCGCTTTTGAAAAGATCCGTGCCCGTGTGGCCGGTACCCGTCTTGCGGAGGCTGCGCTTGCAAAAATGCAAATAGTACAATAAAAAAATGCTTATGACCAGAACGCTTATGACCAGGTTACTGAATTTACCAGGGCTCGCCTTTACTGCTGCTGCAATTTTTCTTTTCCTGCAGCCTCAGACGCTAAAGGCACAAACGGATGAAGACGCGATCATGATGAACAAAAACAATTTTTGTGTCGGCGGCACTTACAGTTATAGTAGCTGGGACCATTACTGGGAAGGCAAATTCAAACGCAACAACCAGAACCTGGGTACTGTAAAGACGCAAATGACCGGTCTGATGGGCAACTATGGCATCACCAACAAGCTCAATGTCCTGGTGAATGCCCCTTATGTCTGGACAAATGCATCTGCCGGGACATTACATGGCCAGCATGGCATCCAGGACCTCAGCGCCTGGATCAAATGGATGCCCATAGAACAAAAGATCGGGAAGGGGGTGCTTTCCCTGTATACGCTGGCCGGCGGTTCCTTACCGCTGACCGACTATATTGCCGACTTCCTCCCGCTATCCATTGGTTTACACAGCCGGACAGGATCGGGACGACTTATGCTCGACTATCAGCTGGGCAATTTTTTTGCTACGGCTTCGGGCACCTATACCTGGCGGAGTGACATCACTATCGACCGGAACTCGTACTATACGACTTCCCTGCACCTGACCAATAAGGTGGACATGCCTAACCTGCTTTCTTTTAATTTCAGGACCGGCTATCGCAGCGACCGCTGGATCATTGAGGCGGTGTTGTCCAACATGACCACGCAGGGAGGCTTCGACATCCGCAAGAACGATATGCCTTTCCCAAGCAATAAGATGGATGCAACGATGGTCGGCGCTCATTTTAAATACAATTTCACTAAGGTGGATGGGCTTTCTCTTACCGGAGGCGGTAATTATACGGTAGCCGGCAGGAACGTCGGGCAATCGAAGGCTTTTGACATCGGGGTCTTTTATATATTGGATTTTACCCATAAAAAGAAGTAATTATGCAACGAATAGCTTTTCTCGCTCTGATAACGTTGCTGGCGACCACTGCCTGCAACAAAAATGTTTCCAACAGGACGGCGGACCTGCCGTCTCTGCAGCCTGCCAACCAGGATCTGAATGCCGGGAGCTGGAAGCTCATTCTTCTGTCCCGCCCGGATAGTTTTGCTGTGGCTACTCCGGCTGCAACCACCTCTCCGTTGTATGTAGCGGACCTCAACGAGATCAAGGCTTACCAGGCCCATCTCAGCAGCGACCAGGTGGGTAAAATAAAATACTGGAGCGCCGGCGGCGTATTACGCTGGAATGAGATCATGCGGGACCTGATGGCAAAATACAATCTGCCGCCATATCAGAATGCCGATGGCACTTATCCCATTCCCAGTGCTGCCAACCCCTTTGCCTATCCGCTGTTCCCATTCTCCAATCCGCCTTATGCGGCCAGGGCCTATGGATATGTCAGCGCTGCTCAATACGACGCGCTGGTAGCCTGCTGGTCGTTTAAAAACAAATTCAAACGCCCGGCGCCCTATCTCGTGGATTCTACTGTCAAAGCATTGGCCGGGAAAAGTACTCTCCCCTCCTATCCGTCTGAAGGCGCTGTACTCGCCGGTGTCACAGCCGAGCTGATGCAGCTGTTCTTCCCCGGTGAGATAGCCAATATCCAGCAGAAGCTGGAAGAGCAGGAGTTGAGTCTTATAACATCGGGCGCGGCTACCCGCAGTGATGTGACGGCCGGAGAAGCACTGGGGCGCCAGATCGCGGAGGTCTTTATTGCCCGCGGAAGGGGAGACAATGCGGGCAAGGCTGTTGGCACTCCCACCGACTGGAAGAATTTTGTCACTACGACACAGGCAAAGAACCAGGTACCCTGGTTCAGTCTCGAGGCGCCGGCTAGACCGCCGATGTTACCTCTCTTTGGAAAGGTAAAAGGATTTTTGTGCGACTCTGCGGCCATCGTCGCGCTGCGTCCCGGTCCTCCGCCTTCCACGAGCAGCGATGAGATGAAACAGGAAACACTGGATGCGTATAATACGATCAAGGATCCCAGCCGTGACCAGATGCGTATCGTGCAATTCTGGGCGGACGGGGTAGGGACCTATACCCCTCCCGGTCACTGGAACGCCATTGCTGCGGAAGACTTTATCACAAAAAACTTCAGCGAGGTCAGATGGGCGCGTAATATGGCTTTGCTGAATATGGCAGAGATGGATGCGGCTATATCCTGCTGGGATATCAAATACTTTTATTTCAATCCAAGACCTACTCAGATGGACCCGAGGATCAAGACGCTGACGGGCGTTCCGAATTTCCCTTCCTATGTTTCGGGGCATTCGATGTTCAGTTTTGCTGCGTCCACCATCCTTGGACATATCCTTCCGGAAAGGGCGGATGCGTACAACGCGATGGCACAGGAGGCGGCGAATTCGCGGGTCTATGCCGGTATCCATTACGCGATCGATTGTGCCGTGGGTAAGACGGTGGCACAGAACATTGGTAATATTGCCATCCAGAGAGCGAAAATTGACGGAGCGGAATAAATGATTTTTTTGGAAAAAACTTATTAGGATTTTTTTCTTGGTTATAAGCAAAAGCAAGCAAAAACCCTGCGATTCTTCGCGGGGTTTATTTTTGAAAGTGGATAACGGCAGATTCATTATTTTTATAGTACATACATACGTTTATGAAGAGATCTGCTGGTTTTTTGCTGCTTTTAGTCAGCTCCTTCCTTTCGTTCGGACAACCTATCGTCACTACTCCTCCCGACAAGATCTACGGAAAATTATTTGTCGACGTACAAATGAACCGGGTTTTTTCGGACGGCAAGACCTTTGTCGACTGTATCCCCAAACGTAAGCCTGCAGAGATCGTCGCGGAATATGAGACGGCAAAGGCGGCGCCGGGTTTCGACCTGAAGAAGTTCGTGCTGGATAATTTCGAAGTGCCGGTTGCGCCCACGGACACTTACAAGACCAATACTTCGGATGATGTGGTTACGCATATCCGGAACCTGTGGACTGTTCTGAAGCGTACTCCGGACAAAATTGTGGAAGGCAGCTCCCTGCTTCCGCTGCCCTACCCCTATATCGTACCGGGTGGCCGTTTCCGGGAGGTATACTACTGGGATTCTTATTTTACCATGCTTGGATTGAAAGAAAGCGGCGAAATAGAGATGATAGACAATATGGTAAAGAACTTTGCCTACCTGATAGAAAATTACGGACATATTCCGAATGGCAACCGGACCTATTACCTTGGGCGTAGCCAGCCACCTTTTTTTTCCGTGATGGTCGCTCTGCTGGCGGAAGCAAAAGGAGACAGTGTCTACCAGGAATTCCTGCCTGCCATGGAAAAGGAATACCAGTTCTGGATGGATGGCAGCGACAAGCTTAAGCCTGGTCAGGCCTATCGGCGTGTGGTCAGGCTGAAGGATGGTTCGATCCTCAACCGCTACTGGGACGACGCCACGGTGCCGCGTCAGGAAAGCTGGCGGGAAGATGCGCTTACGGCACAGAAATCCGGGAGGGACAGGCAGGAAATGTATGAGCAGCTGCGGGCGGCAGCAGAAAGCGGCATCGATTTTAGCAGCAGGTGGTTTGGGGATGGCAGGAACCTGGTGACGATACGTACGAGCGACATGGTGCCTCCCGATCTGAATGCCCTGCTTTACCACCTGGAATGGGCGATCTCCAAAGCAAAACTGATGAATAAGGATAGTTCCGCGGCCGAATACCGGCGCAAGGCCATCCGGCGTGGGGAGCTGATCGACAAATACTGCTGGAATAAGGCCCTCAACTTTTATACGGACTACAATTTCAAAACGCTGAAACAAAGCAAAAATATCAATCCCGGCGGGATGTATCCGTTTTGTTTTATCAATGAACACCCTGATTATACGAGCTTTTTAGGTCAGAAAGTGGCTGCTGTCATCCGGGAAAAATTGTTGAAACCCGGCGGGATCGTTACAACCGAGTTCAATACCGGCGAGCAATGGGATGCTCCCAATGGCTGGGCGCCTCTGGAATGGATGACCATCTGGGGGCTGGACCGTTGTGGTCAGAAGGATCTGGCGGCGGATATTGCGGCGCGCTGGGTAAAGCTGAACCAAAAAGTCTATAAAGAGACCGGAAAGCTGATGGAAAAATATAATGTGGTCGACATCAACCAGGAGGCCGGTGGAGGGGAATATGCGGGACAGGATGGTTTTGGCTGGACCAATGGGGTTTTGCTGAAGCTGATAAAGAAGTATAATTTGAAGGATTAGTTACCTTTGCGCAAAATTTCGCTAAATGTCCAAATCCCTTTTTGCCCTTCTTTTTGCTCCTTTTTTCTTTGTTGCGTGTTCGACTAATAATGTGACTACCGACAGCAGCCTGCAGCGATATTTCGATTCGGCAGGAGTAAAGGGCTCTTTTGGCTTATTTGACAATGGACAAGGCCATTTTACCATCTATAATTTGCCACGGTATAAGGATAGCGCTTATCAGCCTGCGGGGACATTTGATATTGTGCAGTCGCTGGTCGCGTTGCAGACGGGGATGCTGGCAGATACTTCGGCCAGGATCCCGGGTTCATTATGGACAATGATGAGTATTGGCGATACGAATAAACTGTCTGCGCCAATATTAACGCTCCAGGGCGCCTTTCAAAATGTCGGCAATGCCGGTAACATTGGCTTCAGAGGTATATCGGGGTTGCTTGGGAAGGATAGCTTGAAAAAATGGCTCGACACCGTTCACTATGGGAACAGGGACATGGGCGGGTCACTTGACAGCTTCTGGCTGAACAACCATCTGAAAATCACGTCCGACGAGCAGCTGGGATTGATAAAAAGACTCTATTTCGACCAGTTGCCTTTCTTTAACCGGCCACAGAAGCTGGTGCGGGAGATGATGCCTATGGAAAGTAATTCCGTTTATCGCATGGCCTATAAAACCGGCCGGGGTATAAAAGAGGACGGCCATGCTATTGGCTGGGTTTTGGGCTGGGTGGAGGAAAACAAACACCCCTATTTCTTCGTTCTTAACCTGGAAGCCGAGGATACAACAAAAGACCTCTCTGTCATTGGTTTACATATTGTTAAAAGCATTTTGAAGCCGATGGGGTTTTTTGACGGGAAGAAGTAATTGGCTTTCTTTTTGCAACCCTTATTGGCTATCTTGCACAAAGCTGTGAACTACCGTATCGAACATATTGAATTTCTCATTGGTCTCGTGGGACTGCCTGTACTGGTGGTTCTGCTTGTTTTCCTGCTTCGCTGGAAGAAGAAGACCACGGCCCGTATAGGCGACCCTGCTCTTGTGCAGCAGCTCATCAGTAATTTTTCTCCGGTAAGATTTATGATAAAAGCGGGTCTGGCTCTTGTGGCTTTTTTGCTGATCGTACTGGGGGCTGCCAATTTCCAGAGGCCGGGCGCTATGGAGAACGTCCAGCGTAAAGGTGTGGATGTGATGCTCGTGCTGGATGTCAGCAAGAGTATGCTGGCGCGGGATATCAAACCTTCGCGTCTCGAGCGGGCCAAGCAGCTGCTGCTCAGGATGACGGACAAACTGGAGAATGACAGGATCGGTCTGATCCTTTTTGCTGGCCGGTCTTATCTGCAAATGCCGCTGACCACCGACCATGGAGCGGCCAGGATGTATATCCAGCAGGCGGGTCCGGATGTCGTTCCCACACAGGGGACAGTTATCGGAGAGGCGCTGAAGATGGCGAATACAGCGTTCAATTCCAAGGAACGAAAATATAAATCCATCGTCCTGCTTTCGGATGGAGAAGATCACGATCCCGAGGCACTGGATATTGCCAAACAGCTGGCGCAGAATGGCGTCATGATCAATACCATTGGTATCGGCTCACCCGAAGGCTCTCCTATCGTAGACCCTGTGACGGGTGAATTAAAAAAGGACGAGCAGGGGCAGACGGTGATGTCGAAGTTGAATGAACCGGAGCTGCAGCAGCTGTCGAATACTACGAACGGTCAATATATTCGCCTGGACAATATCGATGATGCTCTTATTACGATGACGCAGCAGCTCGAAAGCGCTGAAAAGAAATCAATGAGTGACGCCGAGTTCATAGACTATAAAAGCTACTTCCAGTGGTTTATTGCGGCGGCTTTACTATTATTGCTGACAGACCTTTTTCTTGCCGAGCGTCATCGCCCGAAAAGAACGAGGCCGGCGGCTTTTCCCGTGCAGGTATTGCTGTTTATCATAGCGGGTATGACTGCTCTTCTGCCGGCGCAGGCACAAAGCGGAAATGCGCAGATCCGCAGCGGCAACCGGTATTACAAAAAGAAGCAGATCGATCAGTCGCTGAAGGAATATCAGTCAGCTGTTCAAAAGGCGCCGGAGAATCCTACCGCCAATTACAATCTGGGCAATGCCCAGTTCAGGAAAAATAATTTTGACGAAGCTGCGAAGTCTTATGATGTTGCGGCGGCCCATAGTACTGACAAGGCCATGCAGGAAAAAGGTGAGTACAATAAAGGGGTGGCGATGATCAAACAGAAGAAGCTCCAGGAAAGCATCGATGCCTGGAAGTCTGCCCTGAAGCTGGATGCTTCGGATGCCGACGCCCGGGAGAACCTGCAAAAGGCATTGATGGAGATGAAGAAACAGCAGCAGCAACAGCAGCAACAAAAGAAAGATCAGCAAAAAGATAAAAAAGATCAGAAGGATAAAAAAGACGAGAAAAAAGACCAGCAGCAGGAGCAGCCTAAGCCACAGCCCAGCCGGCTGAATAAGCAGCAGGTGGAACAATTGCTGAAGGCGCTGCAGCAGAAAGAAAATGATTTACAGAATAAGCTCAATCAGAACAAAGTAAAGGCTCCCAACCAGCCTGATAAGGATTGGTAGATTATGCGACTTAAAACCCTCGAAGTAAATATAGGTGATCTTCGTCTTGGCAATTTCCACCCTATCCGGGTGCAGACCATGACCACGACCGATACCATGGATACCCTGGCCACGGTGGAGCAATCGATCCGGTGTATCGAAGCGGGCGCCGAGCTGGTGCGTATCACTGCCCCGAGCAAGAAAGAGGCTGAGAATCTCCAGAACATAAAAAACGAGCTCCATCGCAGGGGATATAAGACCCCGCTGGTGGCAGACATCCATTTTACGCCCAATGCCGCGGAAATTGCTGCGCGGATCGTTGAAAAAGTGCGGGTCAATCCCGGCAACTATGTCGATAAAAAGAAATTCGAGCTTATAGAATATACGGATGCGGAATATATCGAAGAGATCGATCGTATCCGTCAGCGGTTCACTCCTTTGGTAAAGATCTGTAAGGAATATGGCACGGCGATGCGCATCGGCACTAATCATGGTTCGCTCAGTGATCGTATCATGAGTCGGTATGGAGATACTCCGATGGGTATGGTCGAAAGTGCGATGGAATTTCTGCGGGTCGCCAGAGGAGAGAGCTATCACAATATCGTGCTCAGCATGAAATCCAGCAATCCGCAGGTGATGGTACAGGCGTATCGGTTACTCATCCGGCAGATGGAAGATGAGTTCGGCGTCATTTATCCTTTACACCTGGGAGTGACGGAAGCGGGGGATGGCGAAGATGGGCGTATCAAGTCGGCCATAGGCATTGGCTCGTTGCTCGAGGATGGTATTGGAGATACGATCCGGGTGTCATTAACGGAGGATCCTGAATTTGAGATCCCGGTTTGTAAGGACCTGGTAAAAAGATACCAGGATAGAAAGGATGCCGAAGAGATCCCTTCGGTCGCGAAGGTTCCGTATTCGCCGTTGGAGTACAGACGCAGGGTATCCCGCTCGCTGCCAGGAATCGGGGGCCAGCATGTGCCTGTGGTCGTGGCCGACTTTATGCAGGCTGCTGCTATCAACAGAGCTGACCTTGGCGCTATCGGATATAGCTATGATGCAGCCAGCGACAAATGGAATATCGGGGATGCGGCTGCGGACTATATCTACACGGCAAAAAAGACTATTGACTTCGATCTGCCCGGCACGCTCAGGCCTGTATGTGACCATGCGACCTGGCTGGAGATCGACGACCAGGCAAAATATATCCCGCTGTACCAGGGAATGGAATATGATCCTGCAGGCGAGCGTTCGGATACCGAGAACTTTATTTCGGTGGATGCGGCCGATGAAGGGTCGCTGGACCTTGCAGAGTCGCTGAAAGACGACGCTACCGTCATCTTCTGCGTCTGGTCCTCTCATCCGTATGCTATGCTCTCCGTGCGGCGGTTCGTAATGGAAATGATGATCAGGGATATCCGCAGTCCGCTGATCCTGGCCGTCGAGAGCCGCGATACAACCATCGATGAACAGTTGATCCATTTCTCTACTGAAGCCGGGGCTTTATTGCTCGATGGCATGGGGGACGGGGTATGGTTGATGAACGACCCGAAGAAGATCGTAAATGCGCGGGTAAGCGGCCGTACTTACCTGGAGAAAAAAAACAACCATCAGTTCCTCAATAATACTTCTTTCTCCATCCTTCAGGCTACCCGTACCCGGATCTCGAGGACGGAATACATTTCCTGTCCTTCCTGTGGTAGAACCCTGTTCGATCTCCAGGAGACGACTGCGAGGATCCGTGCGGTGACGCATCATCTGAAGGGCGTTAAGATAGCGATCATGGGATGTATCGTCAACGGTCCCGGTGAAATGGCCGATGCCGACTTTGGCTATGTAGGCAGCGGCCCGGGAAAGATCACGCTGTATAAAGGAAAAGAAGTCGTAAAAAGAGGGGTAGACAGTGCTATTGCCGTAGAGGAATTGATCCTTTTGTTAAAGGAAAGCGAGGTTTGGATCGATCCTGCCCAGGTTTCTGTTGTCAATTAAAGCTTTTTGCCGGTGAATCGCATCGATAGACTTCATGCCATCCTCACCCACCTGCAGAGTAAGAAAAAAGTGACGGCGCAAGAGATGGCCGATCGCTTTAATATCAGCCTGCGGACGGTATACCGGGACGTCAAAGCCCTGGATGAATCCGGCGTGCCTGTCATCGGGGAAGCGGGTTCGGGGTATACCATCATGGAAGGCTATCGTCTTCCACCGGTGATGTTCACACAGGAAGAAGCCAGCGCCCTGCTTTTAGGAGCAAAACTGGCCGAACAATTCACGGACGGGTCTGTAAAACGTCATTTTAATGCCGCCCTGTTCAAGATAAAGGCCGTCTTGCGATCGCCGGACAAGGAATATGTAGACAGTTTAACGGAACATATCGAGATCATATCCCGTTATTCCCCCGACAATGAATCTCCGCAACAATATCTTTCCCTGCTGCAGCAGGCTGTCGTTCATAAAAATATTGTCCATCTTCAGTACCGCTCCAATCTAAAGGAAGAGATCACCCGAAGGGATGTCGAACCTATCGGGCTGCTGCATTATGGCTCTGCCTGGCATCTTATCGGCTGGTGCCAGCTTCGCAATGACTACAGGGACTTTCGTCTGAGCAGGATGCTTGGTCTTACCCTCGATGAAAAAAGGTTTGACCCGTCGGTGCATCCTTCCATCAGGCAATATATCGAAAAGATCAAGGCTGGCTCGGACCTGCAGGAGGTCGTCGTGCTTGTGAACAAGGATGTGGCAAAATATCTGCAGGAGCAGAAATATCTCAATGGCTTTGTGGACCAGGAAGATGCAGGCGCCTGTCTTCGTATGAAATTCCTTACTTCCTCGATCTTTTACTTTGCCCGCTGGCTCCTGATGTATACGGACAATGTCCGGGTAGAAATGCCGGTATGTCTTAAAGACCAGCTAAAAGAATTATCCCGGAAATTATCGGCGCATTACGAAAGCTACTGACATACTGCTGTCACTCCGTGGCTGTTTCTTTGCTGAAACGCAAAATGACTATGCTTATCCGAGTACATCCACCCATGGCGGTCCTTTTCAGTGCTCATCAGACAACTCTGGGAGAATTAAAGAATTATGCCGGTACTACGGTACGTGACCTGTATAAATATGTGGCTGATCTGGACCTTCTGATCTGCGGGCCGCAGTACTGGTTCTATTATGGAATGGATGGGCGTCCTGAGACCCGTTTCAGACTGGAGGTCGCCTTGCCTGTCCAGGGGCGGATACCGACTACACTGTTGCCCATCTTCAAGCAGATGCCTGCCTTCAAGTGTCTTTGTTCCCGTCATGAGGGGCCCTGGGAGGAGCTCAGGAAGGAATATGATAGAATGTTTAAATATATGGAGGAAAACGGGCTAAAACCGAATGGATTCCATGCGGAAGCTTTTCTGCATATCGATCTTGCGGCGCCGGCGGACCAGATCACGGAGATACAGATCGGGCTTTTTTGATTTTTCGATACATTGCAGGAAATATCTATCCGCACATGAAATTTTCGATTCGGCACAATACAGAACAGGGTCTGGAGCTGGTTATTATAAAAGATGAGAGCAATGGGACGGAGGTGGCCCTTCTTCCCGGTTTTGGGGCAACTTTACAGGCTTTCCGCGTAGCGCGGGCAAATGGGCCAGCTTTTAATGTTATCAACAGCTACCGGGATGCAGATGAATTGAACAGGGGGATGAACAGGTCTTTTAAGGGGCCCAAGCTTTCTCCTTTTCCGTGCCGGATCCCCGATGGAAAATATGAGTTCGAGGGCAGGGAATACCAGTTCAAGCAGCTGTTTTCCGATGGGAATGCGATCCATGGGTTGTTATACAACAAGGCGTTCGGGCTCGTAGAGGAGTCGGCGGATGAAACGTCGGGGTCGCTTGCGATGGAATATCTATATAAAAAGGATGATGCCGGTTATCCTTTTGACTATAGTTGCCGGGTGCAATATATTCTGCATGCGGACAGTCTGCTGGAGGTTGTCACGACGGTGGTCAATTCTGGCGAGACGCCTATTCCTATAGCGGATGGCTGGCATCCTTATTTCCAATTGGGCGGCAAGGTAAATGACTGGCTGCTGCAATTCCATTCGACGGCCATCGTTGAATTCGATGAGCGGCTGGTACCGACAGGTAAGCTGTTATTTTACGATGCCTTTAAGGGCCTAAAACAGCTTGGAGATACTTTTCTTGACAATTGCTTTACCCTGAAGCCGGATATTGTCGGTGCGGCCTGTGAGATCCGTAATCCGGCCAATGGGCTAAGTGTTTCTTTCTTTCCCGATCCCAGCTATCCTTATCTGCAGATCTATACACCTCCTACCCGGGACAGCATCGCCATAGAGAATCTCAGCGGGGCGCCGGACTGTTTTAACAATAAAATGGGACTACTCATCCTGCCTCCGGGCCACTCACAAATATTTACGGTACGTTATAAGGTTAACGTCGGGTAAAAAAGTAATTTGCCAGCTAATCGGGCCGTAGGTCCCCCGGGCCGGTAGGCCCAACATTAGATAATTTCGCGCCTGCGATTAAATTGATTAAAAATCGCAAGGCGCGAATAACAATTAGAATCGATGAAAATATTGAAAATTATTCTCCCTTTGGCAGTGGTATTTTGTTTTGCCGGCTGCCTGGATATCAATGAGAATGTAGATGTGAAAAAGGATGGCAGCGGTCAGCTCACTATGGATATGGACATGAGCCAGATGATCGAAATGCTGCAGAACTATATGGGGAAAGATGAGCTTGCGAAAAAGGGTATGCAGAAAATGGATACGACTATCTACCTGAAGGATATTGTAGATACACTGAGTTCGCTCAGCGCGGAAAAAAAGAGCCTGCTGCGTCCCGGCAAAGTGCATATCAAGCTGGATATGGATGCCAAGGTCTTCACGACGCATATGCAATTCCCTTTCACCAGCCAGGAAAATCTCCAGAAACTGTATGTCGTTATGAGTGACGGCTCTCTTGGCAATGCCAAGCTCTTCGGCGGATTGGGCGGCGGCGGCGATCAGGCCGGAAGTCCGGATATCAACCAGTTCAATGGGATCTATGATTTTACCAGTAAGGATGGGTTAATGGCCAAAAAAGTCAACGAGGAAAAATGGAAGGCCCTGAAGGACGATCCGCAAATGGCCCAGGTAAAGCAGGCCGCGCAGATGGGCATGGAGATCAACTATACGACTACGATCGTGCTGCCCCGCGCAATAAAGAATGTAGACAACCCGCTGGCTAAATTGTCGGAGGATAAGAAAACGGTCGTGATGAAGTTCAACCTGATCGACGTATTCGATCATCCTGAGCAGTTCAACTATCGCATAGAATATTAGTCGTTCCGATTTAGGGAAAACCGGGAAAATGAGTATTTTGGGGGATAAACTATTATCTGTAATATGAAACCCCTGATCTGCTGCCTTTTCCCGGTTTTGTTGTTTTCTGCCTGTCACCAGCGGCCCGCCAGTGCGACTGCTGCACCTTTAGCCGGAATCTCCGATTCCCTTGCTGAAAAGTCAATGGGCATATATTCGGGCCAGTTTAGTAAAGGGCTGATCACTGTTGTCATCAACTATATTTCCGGTCGCACGGTTTCAGGATATGATATCCATAAAGGGCTGCGGCGAAATATCAATGGGCAGGTGACTCAGCAAGGCAACCAGCTCAATTTTGTATTGAAAGAACCCGGTAACAATCCTTTTGACGGCATTTTCTCTTTTGCCCTGGATACTGTCAAATGGAAAATAAAAGGTAAATGGACGCCGATAGACAGTGCGAAGATGGCGGTCCGGCAGTTGGCTCTTTCCCGGAAAACGGAAGCGGAAACGGAATTTGCAGGAGCATGGGTCACGGGCCGGGATAGTACACTTACGCTGAGCGACGATGGAACCTGTTCATTTGAATTATACGAGCGGCCCGCGGATTCGACCTCCCAGCTTATCCGGCTAAGGGGGAATTATGTTATAAATGGAAAGGAATGCCATATTGAATGGGAAAAGAACGACCATTTCACATCTATGCGGCTGATCCTGGAGCGAGCAAAGCTGGGTCCCGATTCGATGTGGGTCTCTCCACCAAAACTGCGCGGTAACGGCCTCGAATTGGATTACTTTGAAGGAGACTGATAATGAGAACGACTCTGTTTATCCGTGGGGCGCTGCTTATTTTTCTGGCCTTTTTCTCCTTTCTGATGATCAGGCTATCTCTGCCATATACGGTTATGCGCAGTGATGTAGACTTTCTTCAGACAAAACAAAACATTTATCACATCCGGTATTGGCGGGCCAGTTTCTATACCCATGTATTTACGAGCTGTTTTGTGCTGATAGCGGGGTTTACGCAGTTTAGTCCCTGGCTATTGGGGCATTATCGCCGTGTCCACCGGATGATGGGCTGGGCTTATCTTGTTATTGTAACGACCATCAGTGGTCCTGCGGCCTTTATCATGGGTTTGTATGCCAATGGTGGGTTGCCTGCCCGAACCAGTTTTACCCTGCTGGCTTTTTTGTGGGTTGTATTCACGCTGCAGGCGGGGTATTATGCCTTCCGGAGGAAATTTCAGCTGCACGGGGCGTATATGTTCAGAAGTTATGCCCTGACCTTGTCGGCCATTATGCTCCGTTCGTATACTTATTTGTTTTCGCTGACCACTATTCACGCCAGTGCGAGGGATATTTATATTACCACAGCCTGGTTAAGCTGGGTACCTAACCTGCTGTTTGCAGAATGGCTGATCCGGAGGGGATTTGTCGATAGGGTCTACAAGGTATAAGATCAACGCAAGGCCAGCGGGGCATCGGTCTTTTCGAACCTGCCGCCGGCGCCTATGCGGTAGTGATTGACAGCTCCCGGATCGGTTCTGATGATGACATTGCTGTCGTATCCCGCTTCTTCAGGGTTATCCCGGTAGACGTTCTTAAAATCGCTGACTTCGAATGTATAATTGGGCTGCAGGGTAAAGACCTTGACGAGGTCTGTAAAATTTTGCTGGCCGGCTACTTCCAGCTTGTCGAGAATTTTACCCTTCGGATCGTAGGAGACAAGGAAAAAGAATACGGGTGCGTGGACATGCTCGCTTTCGAGGGATGTATGTTTTCCTCCATATAACAGCGTCGTATAGGAGGTGTCTTTTTTTATGATCGCAAAATAATAATATTCCTTGTCCACTTCCCTGGAGAATTTCGAGGTCCGCATCTCGGGAACAAATTTCTCATAGTCAAATGCGATATCTTTTGTCAGCGGATGGTCGTTGATCCATGCGTTGTTAATGGTCAGGGGAAGCTGGACAGGCTGGAATTCGTTCCTATATTCTTCCCAGAGCGCTAATTCCGGGTCTTTCGAATTGGCGCCGGCATTGAGGGCAATCTTGTATACGGCGGGCCAGTTGAACCTGCCATTAGCCTCTTCGAACCAGGGGTTCTTGATGAATTCGTCCGGGTGACCAAAGCCCATTTGAAGGGCCAGCTCCATATAATGCATGGCTGCCGAATCCTTCTGATAGTCATATTCGAACATGCCCTTGACATTGGTGTAAGCTGCCGAGAGCTTGAACATTACATTTGCCAGTGGCTTGTATTCCAGTTTTTCGGCGATACGCAGCGCGGACAAGGCTTCGTTGCATTGTCCCTGGTCGAGCAGTGCGCTTCCCAGGCCATAATAAGCTTCGGCTGAGGGCCTTATTTGGATCGATTTTTTAAAGAGGCCGACACTTTTAGCGGGGTCTTTTTCATTTTTATAGACGTTGACTGCAGCCAGCAGCTGTTTCCGGGCGGATTTATCATCGCCAGAGCCGGTGGCCAGACGGACGGAGTCGATATTGTAGATGGCCGTTGGGGTCAGGTGGGCCTGGTTTGACGGATCGGACAGCGAATGACAGGAAGACAGGACTCCGGTTGCCAGAAAAAGGATTAAAAGGGGTTTCATAATCAAAGGAATTGGCTCGAAAGATATAAAATTTTTGTTACCCTTCAAATCGGATTCCTGCGGTAACTTTGCGTCCGTACCGCTTTTTTACATCTATTTGATTATTATGGTAAAAACAGATTTTCTGGTCATTGGCTCCGGTATTGCCGGTCTCAGCTATGCGCTGAAAGTAGCCCAACAGCACCCGGACAAAAAGGTCCTCGTCATCACCAAGACGCGGGCGGATGAGACCAACACCAAGTATGCGCAGGGCGGCATTGCCGGAGTAACAGACTTTGAACATGACAGTTATGAGAAACATATACAGGACACCCTGATCGCAGGAGATGGTCTTTGCAATCCGCACACCGTGGAGATCGTAGTCAAGGAGGGTCCGGAAAGGATCCGGGAGATCATCGAATGGGGGACGCAGTTCGACAAAGACCAGGAAGGAGACTTCAAGCTGGGCAAGGAAGGCGGGCATTCGGAGTTCCGGATCCTGCATCACAAAGACGTTACGGGTAAGGAGATCGAGCGCGCTTTGCTGGATACGGTCGGCAAACAGAAGAATATCGAGATCATCAAACACTGGTTTGTTCTCGATCTGATCACCCAACATCATCTTGGATATCTTGTCACCAAGTCGACACCGGACATCGAATGCTATGGTGTCTATGCGCTGGATCAGCAAACCAATAAGATCGTCAAGATCCTTTCCCGTATCACCCTGCTTGCGACGGGGGGTAACGGGCAGGCCTATCGTACTACTACCAATCCAAAGATAGCCACGGGGGATGGTGTGGCGATGGTCTATCGCGCCAAAGGCCGGATAGAGAATATGGAATTTATCCAGTTCCATCCTACTGCGTTGTTCGAGCCTGGTGTCAGTCCTTCCTTCCTCATTACGGAGGCGGTTCGCGGTGATGGAGGCATTCTGCGGAATGGCAAGGGGGAGGCTTTTATGGAGAAATATGATGAAAGAAAGGATCTGGCCCCCCGCGATATCGTGGCCCGGGCTATCGATAGTGAAATGAAAAAGGCGGGTACGGAGCATGTTTATCTCGACTGCCGGCATATGGATCAGGCGAAGTTTGTGGAACATTTCCCGAATATCTATGCAAAATGTCGTTCGATCGGGGTGGATGTAGCCGAGCATATGATCCCTGTGGCGCCTGCCGCCCATTACAGCTGCGGAGGGATCAAGGTCGATGAATGGGGCCGTACATCCATCAAGAGTCTGTATGCCTGCGGGGAATGTTCTTCCACCGGTTTGCATGGCGCGAACCGTCTCGCCAGCAATTCGCTGCTGGAAGCCCTGGTCTTTTCCCATCGCTGTTACCTGGACAGTATCCAGCAGGTGGAGAACCATGTATTCAAAGACAATATCCCCGACTGGAATGCGGAAGGCACCATGGAGCCACAGGAAATGATCCTCATTACTCAAAGTCTTAAAGAGCTGCAGCTGCTGATGAGCGACTATGTCGGTATCGTCCGCACGCATACCCGTCTGCAAAGGGCCAGTAAGAGACTGGACCTGCTGCATGAAGAGATAGAATCGCTCTACGAGACGACGGCTGTTTCACCTCAGCTGTGTGAAGTAAGGAATCTCATAACGGTGGGGTATCTTATCGTGAAGGAAGCCTCTTTCCGTAAGGAGAGCAGGGGTCTGCATTACAATACCGACTATCCGCAAAAGAGTCTCATCTTACAAAATATCGTACTCTAATGGGTAACACTGAGCCGGTAATAAGAAAAGCCATGATCCTTGCTGCGGGTCTTGGCACGCGGTTCAAACCCTGGACAGACGAGCACCCCAAGGCGCTGGCCCCAGTCAATGGGAAAAGCCTGTTGCAACGAAATATCGAATACCTGCAGGGATATGGGATCAGGGATGTCGTAGTCAATGTGCATCATTTTGCGGACCAGATCGTTGAGGCGCTGACCGTTAATAAAGGCTGGGGGAGCCGGTTTACTATCAGTGATGAGACGGCGGGTGTTTTGGAGACGGGAGGTGGGCTGCAAAAGGCAAGGGCTTTTTTGGAGGAGGCGCCTTTTGTGCTGATGAATGTGGACATATTGACTGATATGAACCTGTCGGGGATGATCGCCGATCATTTTCGTTCCGGCGGCCGGTCCGTGGGGGGAATGGTTTCGCCTTTGGGGGCGGGTGAGGGGCTGGCGCCCCTGGCGACCCTGGCGGTAACGAACAGGGTTACTTCGCGATATTTTTTGTTTGATGGGCGGGATGAGCTTTGTGGATGGCGGAATGTGACGACCGGGCAGGAGAGGATGGCGCGAGTTACAGGAGATGGGGGTGTAGTGACTGGAAAAGCCGGCGCTGCTGCAATTGCCGGCGGGACGGGGGTGTTGACCCAAAAGGCGTTTAGCGGCATTCATGTGATCGATCCGGCTATTTTTCCTCTTATCGGGCGTACGGGTAAATTTTCCATGGTAGACCTATACCTGGACCTGGCGGTGGAACACACGATCCGGGGTTTTGATCACAGTGAATCCCGGCTTATCGATGTCGGCAAGCCGGAGTCGGCTGAGCGGGCGGCAAAGTTGTTCCCATGATTATATAACTATTATCTTTTGTGATCGGGCGGGTTGGTCTTCATGGTGTAAATAATTTTATGGTCTATGAACAAATTATTAGTATACCTATTTACCGCCTGCAGCCTCATAACTGCAACGCAGGCCCAGGAAACAAAGGAAGACCTGATCAAAAAGAAAGTCCTGTTACCGAATGGATGGACGCTGACACCGGCTGGCAGTAATTTGCAGCTGGGCGATCTGCCATTAAACATTGCAGTTTCGACTTCCAGCCATCTGCTGGCGGTTACCAATAATGGCCAGAGCACGCAGACTTTGCAGCTGATAGATGCAGCAAGGGAAATGCTGCTGGATAGTGTGATCATTCCCAAATCATGGCTGGGCTTAAAGTTCAGCGATGATGGCAAATATTTATATGCTTCTGGCGGAAATGACAATTTCATCCTCAAATACGCGGTGAACGGGCAGCCTGGTCCGGGTCATCCTGGATTGGTCCTTGCGGATTCGATCGTGCTTGGAAAGAAATGGCCTGAGAAGATCTCTCCTGCGGGGATAGAAATAGATGACAAGCGTCATTTATTGTATGTAGTGACGAAGGATAACAACTCTCTTTACATCGTGGATCTGTCGAATAAATCCATTGTCCAGCGTCTCGACCTGGGTGGGGAAGGATATACCTGTCTGCTGTCGCGTGATAAAAAGGAATTATATATCACGTGTTGGGGGTGTGATAAGCTGCTGGTATTCGATACGGAGAACCGTCGTTTTGTGTCGGACATCGCTGTTGGGGATAATCCGAATGATATCTGTCTTTCGAAGGACGGCCGCTGGCTTTTTGTAGCAAATGCAAATGACAACAGTGTATCGGTAATCGACATTCGCAAAAGAAAAGTAGTAGAGACGCTGAATGCCGCTCTCTATCCGGATGCGCCTCCCGGGTCTACCACGAATGCGCTGGCTCTGAGCCCGGATAGCAGGACGCTGTATGTTGCGAACGCTGATAACAATTGTCTTGCTGTATTTGACGTCAGCAAACCCGGATCCTGTCTCTCGAAGGGATTTATTCCTGTAGGCTGGTATCCAACGGCAGTGAAGGTCATTGGTAAAAGGGTATGGGTTGCGAACGGCAAGGGGCTTACATCGCTGGCCAATCCACAGGGGCCGAATCCGCTAGGTCGCCGCCAGGAGGTGAACTATCAGCAGGGCGATCTTAAAAAGGTCCAGCCGGTCCAATACATCGCGGGTTTATTCAAAGGCGCGATGAGCATATTTCCCGAGCCTGATGAAAAACTACTGGGGGACTATTCCGCATTGGTCTATCAGAATACGCCATATACAAAAAATGGGGAGTTGCAGGCAAAGGGTGAAATGGGTAATCCTGTGCCCATGAAGGTAGGAGATGCTTCGCCCATCAAATATGTTTTCTATATCATAAAAGAGAACAGGACCTACGACCAGGTGCTGGGGGATATGAAGGAAGGCAATGGCGACACGAGCCTGGTTCTTTTCGGGGAGCATATAACACCCAATCAGCATGCTCTGGCGCGGGAGTTTGTGCTATTTGATAATTTCTATGTCGATGCGGAGGTCAGCATGGATGGCCATAGCTGGAGTATGGGAGGATATGCCAATGACTATCTTGAGAAGAACTGGGTCACCAGCTATGGCGGCAGGGGTGGCAGCTATGACGGTGAGGGGCATCGTGCCATTGCCAATAACAAGGGTGGTTTTATCTGGGATCATTGTCAGCGGTCTGGGGTGTCATTTCGCACTTATGGTGAGTTCGCAGACGATCAAAAGCCTAATATCCCTGTGCTGGAGGGGCATTTTTGTCGGTCGTACCGGGGATGGGACCTGGGTTTTTATGATACGGCAAGGGTGACCCAGTGGAAGAGCGACTTTGATTCATTAGTAGCTGCCAATGCTTTACCCCGGCTGAATACGGTTCGTCTGGGGAATGACCATACCGAGGGGTTGAGGAAGGGCAGGCTCAGCCCGTTTGCTCATGTCGCCGACAATGACCTGGCTGTCGGGCAGTTTGTCGAATATCTCAGCAAGAGCCCGGTATGGAAGGAAAGTGTTGTATTTGTCCTTGAAGATGATGCGCAGAATGGTCCTGACCATGTGGATGCGCATCGCAGCCCCGTATATATGGCAGGAGGGATGGTCAAACGCCATTTTGTCGATCATACGATGTATTCCACGACCTCGGTATTGCGGACCATGGAGCTGATCCTGGGGTTGTCGCCGATGTCTCAATATGATGCTGCGGCTACTCCTATGTGGAATTCTTTCTCGGTTACGGCGGACCTGTTGCCTTTTAAAGCTTTGCCTGCGAATGTTGATCTTACGCAGAAGAATGTCGCCTGGAATGAATGGGCAAAAAAATCGGCCGGGCTCGATTTTGCGAGGGAAGATCGTGTTCCTGATAATTTATTCAATGAGATACTTTGGAAGGGGGTGAAGGGGGAGAATGTACCGTTACCTGCGCCGAGCCGGGCGGCTTTTGTGAAGGGTGGAGTGGTTGAAAGGCCGCCTCATAAATAAATGAGACGGCCTCTTTGTATTGACCTCATGGCCTTTATTGTTTTATCAGCTTACTTGTTCTTTGTTGCTGACCATCGAAGATGGTTATAAAATAGGTGCCTGCAGCCCATTGAGACACATCGACCCTCGTAGTTGGTCCCGAAGGGATTATCATCCGGAGAAGATGTCCGCTCACATCGTATAGCCTGATACTGGTTCTGGAAAAACCTGTTTGTGGCAGGTTCACCTGTACAATATTGGTAGCTGGATTGGGGAACAGGGTTGCATAGCCGGCCAGGGAATCATTCTTAAAGGTCGTACCGGCACCCGTTGACAGTGAAGGGCGGGTACTGACACCGGGTGAGCTGCCTGCCTGGATGGGGTAACTGTTCGTGTAACCCGCTCCTACACCGCAGGCATTCTGGATGGCTGCCGTCACATAAAGGTAGGCCGAACTGTTGTCCGTTTGGATATCGATATTATAGGTGCCCTGGCCACCGATAATAGTGCCTCCGGTAGCTGTCCAGTAATTGGCCCCGGTACAAACAAATTCCGCGGGGCTGTTTGGCGGAAGCGTTTCGATGCCCGGAACTATGCCTAAAGGAGCAACAGGTCTTATATCCTGCGTACCTATCTGAATGGCCATGCTTGATTGATAGACCCGGCCATCCGGTCCGGTAAGACTGGCGGTAAGGGTAGCCAGTCCGTTGCCTGTTGCACTCACGGTAACCGAAGACCCGGACGGACTGAGAGTTGCGATAGCCGGGGAGATAGACCAGGAAACGGGCCAGCCAGCGCCATCAGGAATGCTAACGGTGGTCGATGAGCATATAGGTCCCGAGACCGGGTTTATTGCCGGAACACCGGCGATAGTGACAGAACCGATCTTCAGATAAGAGGCGCCGTCGATCAGACCAATGGTAGGCAATGCTTCCAAATTTAGCCCGGTTGTATTGCTGTTTACAGTAAAAGGTGTCATGGTGACGTCGGCGAAACCCGAACCGCCCGGAACGGACAGCCATGAAGAATACAATGGATTGGCAAGGAAGGGATCGTTAACGCCCTCGGGCATAGCGCTCTGTGGGTAATTGGTATATTGATTTACCATTGCACTGCCCAGTTGTGTGAAAGTCTGCGTAGTCGCGGAGGATCCGATGTTCATACCGATGCCGGGAACGTAAGTGGTGGAGCTGCTACCGTAGTTTACGGTTACATAATAAGAATAGCCGGGCACGAAAGTATAATTGAAACTATAGGCATCGGTAACGAATTCGTTGTAATACTGGTTTGCCGCCTGCGAATAAGGCAGGGCCCAACCGGCTCCAAGATACAGCACGCTGCCATCGAACCCAGGAGGATTGGTAGTCAGTACTATTGTGGGATTCCCGAATGATTCCTGATAGAGAGAGGATAATGTGGTGTGAGTATAACCGCCGATAACAGGGTGGCCCGCCAGGACATCAGCACTACTGTTGCTGCCGACCGTATTCGTCAGGCCGCTGCCTGCATAGTTAACAGTGGTAAGTGTTTGAGCCTGTGTTCTGAAGAGGAAAAGTTGGAAGAAGAGAATAAAGAATAGCCTGCCCGAACGGAGGCCAAGGAGTAGAACTCGCTGCATAAAATAAGGTTTTGTGTAAGAAAAGATTTACAAATAAATGTAATCGAATTTAGAAGAACTTTCCAACTTATAATAAACTTAGTAATCGCTATCAAAAGAAAAGAGGGTGTCTCAACCTTTTTGAGACACCCTCTTTTCTTATTTATCGTTTACCACCTTCTGCCGTGGTCGTAATGTCCGCGATCATAATGTCCGCGATCAAAACGTTCGTGTTCAAATCTGGCGCGGTCGAAACGTCCGTGGTTGAAGTAGGCATAGTGTTCTCTTTCAAAGTAGGGACGATAGTGGGCATAGTAAAAACGATCGCGGTAGTGTCCGTTCCATGCGGGATAGGTATAATAAGCGTATCCGGGGAACTCGTTCTCATATGCAACGGCATCGTATCCATCCTGACATACAGGGGCTGGTACGGGGGCAACATATGCAGGGGTCGCATAAGCGGGGCCTGAAGAAACATACACTCTTGCGCCGGGGACACGGAAGCCAACGTGTGCGTTTACATATACCTGAGAGTAGCTTTTAGTAGCGATGAGGCTGGTAGCGGCTACGAGGGCGGAAAGAATAAATAGCTTTTTCATATCTGTAGATTTTTAGTTAGCGGATGTTCTTTTGTTGCTGGTGTACATCCTTATATATCAGATATGAAAAGGGGGTGAAGATTTAAAGGGGCAGTGTTAAAGATTATGTAAAGGGGAAAATCAGGCTTTGAATCCTATGATAGCCAAACAGTTATCAGGGTTTAACGGATGGGCTTCGGTATTTACACGGCTGAGTCCGGCGGAGCGGCAGGCCTCCTGCAGGAGAAAGGCGCTTTCGTGTATATTAAAGCGGCTGCGTCCAGCTTCAAGCAATAAGACCAGGCGGCCTTTGCTTTTCAACATGCGGGATAAGCGAAGAAGTTCCGAATGAATATCATTGGAGGAAAGGTGGATATTGGTTCCATAGACAGTATGAAAATAATGTGGGGGATAGGAAAGCTCGTAGGGCTCTCCTATGTGTAGCTGTACCAGCTGCTGGCGGACGAATCGTTTGTTGCGGCGATAGGCATGCTGATATAAAGAGATGGAGGATTCGATGCCGGCAATAAAGCCGATGCGCAGGGCGCGGGCCACTTCTTCTATCAGCTGACCTGTCCCGTAACCGATCTCAAGCAGGTGCTGATAAGGTTGTATGTTCAGCTGTTGGCGGGCCCAATGGAGGAATTGGGGAGATCTGCCTGCTTCTTTGGTTTGCGCATGCATAGAGAAAAGATTTTGGTAGGTCATAAACGTTCCTCCTTCCCTGGATCTGGTGCTGTTGAGAATGGTCTTTGTGTTTCCCGATCGGATTCGGATGGTCTTTCGTTTCCAAAGGGCTTACGGCAGCGACGACCCCATTCCTGTTTGAATTTTTCCCTTTCTTCCGGTGTCATGTTCATCCATCTTTGTTTCATTTTGTCTTTCCATGGCCGTCCGGGGCCGCCGCCGCGAAACCCGCTGAATAATATTTTAGTCAGGAGAAGTAGTCCGAGGGCCTGCCAGAATGTGATGAGGGGCAGGTGAAAAATGTAGGGCATCAGGGCGTTCCACAGCAGCATGACGATGCTGCCAAAGACCAGGATGCCGACAATGGCCAGGAGAATAAAGCCTGCCACTTTGCGTATCCAAAAACCTTTCATATGCTGTGATTTTTAATGTTCGATAATTTCATGATACAATGTCAGCAGTCTTTCCCGCAGGTGAATGACGGCATATCGCTTTCGCGAGATGAGGGTGTTGACATTTTCCCCGGTGAGGTCTGCTATCTCTTTAAAGGACAGGCCGGTCAGCTCATGCCACTCGAATACAATGCGTTGCTCTTCCGGCAATTCTTCGAGGGCGTCCTGGAGGGCCTTCCAGAAAAGTGCTCGCAGGTTGGCTGTTTCCGGGTTGGAGCTGTTGTCGAGCAGGATGCCGGCAAGGTCGGGTCCGTCTTCGGCGCTGCCGCTTCCGGTCGCGTTTCCGCTGCCACCGCCCGGTTGCAGGAGCGTTTCCAGCGACTCCGGCCGTTTCTTCCGGTGGCGGTCGATGATCTTGTTGCGGGCCACGGCAAAGAGCCATCCACTGACCTGCTCAATCGGCTCTGTGTCGACCGTAGTCGTCAGCTGGTACCAGACATCCTGTAAAATATCCTCTGCATCGGCCTCGCTGCCAACCCGTTGGCGTATAAAGCCCATCAGCCGTTTGCCAAACCGGCTGATGACTGCGGTGATATTTTTCCGGCTGGAGGAGGGCATGCCTGGTGATATGGTCAATAGCTCATCCATCTATTAAGGAAGACGGATGAAGCGAATGGATATTTTAATTTTTTTAAAAAATATTTATTTTACCTGTTTTAGCTCTTCCCACCGGGTGGTATGCCGGCCTGAACGAAGCTCCTGTCTCATCTTCCAGTTCTTTGCCATTCCTGCGGCTCCGAATTTCACGCTTTCGTCCCGCATGCTGAAATTGATATTATCGATGGTATTCATCAGGAAGCGGTGCTGGTTTTTTTCCTGGGGGGCAAAAAGATTACCCTGGATGGAATCGTCCGGGACCAGGCCACTCAACATCACGCCGGCCTTTTTGTAGGACCTGCCGTTCTCATACAGGTCGTCTATCAATCCGATGGCGGGTTTGATCAATTCGTGTGTCAGGGAGGTAGGTTTGGGCAGGGAGGAATGGCTGCTGACGCCGGGGCCATGCCGGAAGCTGGTAAGGTGATCCAGCTCTTTGGGTACTATAAAGACACTGACTATTCCTGCTGCGCTTCGTTGCCGGCGTAATTTCTCGGCGGCCCTGGAGATATAGGTAGCGACGGCTTCTTTGATCTCGTTCACATCGGTGACGGGTCGTCCGAACATGCGGGTGGTAGCGATCATCTTCTTATTGACCAGCTCTTCTTCCATCACGATGGCGGGCTGTCCCTTCAATTCCCGGATCAGTCTTACTCCTACTACGCCTCCCATGTTGGTATGAGCCCACTCTTCGGACATATTGCTGAGTTCCCAGGCGCTGGTAATGCCCCAGTTGATGAGCTTGACGGCATAGGCTCTTCCGACGCCCCATAGATCGTCCACTCTTGTCCGGCGCAGGGCTTCGTCAATTGTCTCTTCGGTCGCGAGAATGGTTATGCAGCCGGAGGTCTCTTTGTCTTTTTTCGCGATGCGATTGGCCATCTTGGCCAGTGTTTTTGTGGGAGCTATTCCAATGGATACGGAGATCCCGGTCCATGTTTCGACGGTATTTTTGATATGTCGGGCTTGTTCTGCCAGTTGTTCGGGGGGGACGTCGTCCATGTCGAGAAAGGCTTCGTCCACCGAATAGACCTCGACCTTTTCGCGGTCTCCTATCAGCGTTCGCAGGGTCTGCATCACCCGCCAGCTCAAGTCCCCATACAGGTGATAGTTGGATGAGAATACGGCGACGTCGTTCTTTTCGATGGTGTGCCGGGCCTGGAAATAGGGCGCTGCCATTCCGACGCCGAGTTTCCTGGCTTCATCGCTTCGCGAGATGATACAGCCGTCGTTGTTGCTGAGGACAGCAACGGGTTTGTTCCGGAGGTCGGGCCGGAAGAGACGCTCGCAGCTGCAGTAGAAACTATTACAATCGACGATGGCTTTCAAATTTGATGTGTTTTAAATGATCTATAAACTATGTATCACATATGTCACTACGCCCCAGATGGAAAATTCCGAGCCGGAGAGATCTACGTCGATGGGCGAAAGCCGGGACGTCTCCGGAACGAGCCGGATCTTGTTAAAAGTCTTGTCCAGCCGGCGGATCAGCATTTCGCCGTTGAGCGTGGCGATGACGACTTTTCCGCTTACGGCCTTGACGGAACGGTCGACGATCACTACATCCCCGCTGAAAATGCCGGCACCGGTCATGGCATCACCGCTGACCCGCATGAAAAAGGTCGCGGGCTTATTACGGATCAGTTGTTCGTTCAGATCGATGCCTCTTTCCATATAATCATCTGCCGCTGCTCCAAAGCCGGTAGCGTTGGCGGTGGGCACCTCCCATTGGGTAAAGCGTTTGGTGCCGGTATAGTTCATTCCATAAAATTGTTCGAGTTCCATAAAAGTGTGTTTTTCTCCGACGGCTAAAAAAAATATTTTCTATACTAATTTATTTAGTAAATTTATGCTAAATTATTGGTCAGGTAAAAATTATTTTATGAAAACCGGGTTAGTAAAACAATCGAATTTTATGTCGCTGCAGCCGGTGTCGGCCGTGGGTTTTGGGGGGACTACCAATATGAACGGTGCGTGGGGAATTAGCGGGTTAGCGGGTATTGGCGGCGCTGCTGGCACTGGCGAATCCGCGGGTGTTGGAGGGGCGGCGGATCCCGGGCGCTCGAAGGAGTATTCGCGCAGGGCGGAATATCTCCTTGTGATCTATCCTTACGGGGAGCTGCAGGACAGGCTTCTGGAAGAGCAGCAGCAATTCTCGCTGGACTATGGCCTGCAGATGACAGGATTAAAGTCGGGCAGGCCTGCGGGGCCTGTACCGGTGGGTAACAAGCCGCATATCACCGTGGCTGCTTTTCAGGCCGGCGAGCCCATGGAAGAGACGCTTATCCGGTGGATCCAGCGTATTTGCAGCCGGCATAAGAGTTTCGATATCACGCTGAACAACTACAGCGGTTTCCCTCCCCATACCATCTATCTGCGTGTGCAGGACCCCCAGCCTTTTCGCGAGCTGATGCAGCAGCTGAGGGCGATAGACGACTTTATCCGCTCGTCCGGCTGTCCGCCTGTCAATCTCATCAACCGGCCCTACCTGAGCATTGCAGGAGGCCTGACGGAGCAGGTCTACAACAGGGCGATGCCCGAATACTCCCGCAAGGACTTCCACGATAGTTTTCATGTCAGAGAGATGGTCCTGCTGAAAAGAGAGCATTCCTTCGATGCCTGTAAAACAGTGAATATTTTCCGGTTGACGCCGACAACCCCTTAACCTGATGTTATTGTCACTCTTTAAAAACGAAAACATGCAACAAGCAATAAGACCCGTTGCTGCTGTCCTTAATGAGAACTATAAACGACAGCTTACTACCAATGAATATCTCCTGGTGCTTAATCCACGGGAAGAGCTGTGCAACCGGATCCAGCGCGTAAAAAAAGAATTTTATGAGGCCTACCAGGCTCCAACGGCTATTGGCGGCAAGCCAAACCTGACGCTTGTACGGTTTACGCAGCTGGAATTGATGGAAGAGCGGATAGTTCAGCGTCTGAGGGCCATCTCCATGGGGTTTTGTCCTTTCAAAGTGGAGTTAAAGGACTTTGGCAGCTTTCCCTCGCATACGATCTTTATCAATGTAATAAGCAAGTTACCCATCCGGGGTCTGGTCAATGAGATAAAGGATGTGCAGCGGCTGATGAAGCTGGACAAGGAACACAAGCCGCATTTTATTGACGAACCTCATTTGCCTGTTGCCCGTAAGTTGCTGCCGTGGCAGTACGAAAAAGGCTGGCTGGAATACAGTAACAAAAGTTTTACCGGTAGATTTATTGCCGATGCAATGCTGTTGCTCCGGCGCCGTGAAGGGGACAGGGGCTGGCAGATCGCGGAACGACTTGTCTTCCAGAATCTGCCTGTTGGCACCCGCCAGGGGGATCTGTTTGGATAAGGGCGCCGGTGGGCGCGATTTTGCGGGCGGTGCATTGCCAATTATTTACTTTTCAATTCAACTATTATGTCTCAAGAACAGGATGAGGGGCGTGATCCTACGCCCATGCAATATTATGAGGGTGAGGAGTCTGTGTATCTAAAAGGGCGCGGCGCCCAGTTCAATCCGAAGAATCGATTCCTGAAGAACGAGATCGTCAAAGAGCATATCGAAGGGATAGATGACTGGATCGAATCCAATGTCGAAACCCAGTATCTTGAAGATAAATCGAAGACCATCGTCAATAAGGTCGACAGTCCCGACGTAGGTATGTGGTACAGCATGAATCCCTACCAGGGCTGCGA